>PJUB01000028.1_pt1 | contig 221328 bp, 206 predicted proteins | sample 1512141 | NCBI WGS metagenome assembly PJUB01 (sample SAMN08177677, study PRJNA422409) | Soil metagenome, whole genome shotgun sequencing project. | isolation source: Soil enriched on filter paper: alkali lignin treatment | place: USA: Madison | collected 2015-01-15
GCAAGCAGAGCCACTTCAAGAAAGTGGCGGACTCAGCAGGATTCGAACCTGCGACCGCTCGGTTCGTAGCCGAGTACTCTATCCAGCTGAGCTATGAGTCCGCGATTGGCAGTTTTAGACCAGATACCGCTGGTTGATTGAAGCAGCCTTGCAAACAAAGCCACTTCAAAAGTGGCGGACTCAGCAGGATTCGAACCTGCGACCGCTCGGTTCGTAGCCGAGTACTCTATCCAGCTGAGCTATGAGTCCGTGTCTTGCCGCGCATTATAGGTCGCTGAAACATTTTTGCAAGAACGTTTTCGTTTAAAATCAACGACTTAGCGTTCTCACTATTTACAGCGCCCTACGCAAATAATGGCGGTGAAGGGGGGATTCGAACCCCCGATACCCTTATGAGGTATACTCCCTTAGCAGGGGAGCGCCTTCGGCCACTCGGCCACCTCACCGCAACACGAGGCGAATATTAAAGAACCTCTTTCACCTTTGCAACCCTTTTTTTGAAAAAAACTTCAAAAAAATTAAAGGCTTGGCTCTTCATCCTTCTCCTTCTTGATCCGCAGGTAGATTTCCTCGCGGTGAACAGCCACTTCTTTCGGGGCGCTGACGCCAATACGCACCTGGTTGCCTTTGACGCCAAGCACCGTCACGGTGATCTCGCCGTCTCCAATGATCAGGCTCTCGGCGCACCGACGAGTCAGAATCAACATAGCTTTCTCCTTACGCAAAACATTCAGGGGTAACAGTCTTGGGTATCAGGGCCAGTCGTGGACGACGACGGGACCCCGGTTACGCGCCACACAGGGCAGGACAGGGCCTGCGTGGCGAGCAGAAACGCGAAGGGCGCGGCACCAGCCGCGCCCTTCCAGGCAGCGCCTTACTCGCCCTGTCGGGCAGGAGCGTCGAGCTCGAACGCGGTGTGCAGCGCGCGTACGGCCAGCTCCAGGTACTTCTCTTCGATCACTACCGAGACCTTGATCTCGGAGGTGGAGATCATCTGGATGTTGATGCTCTCCTTGGCCAGGGCTTCGAACATGCGGCTGGCCACACCGGCGTGCGAACGCATGCCGACCCCAACGATCGAGACCTTGGCGATCTTGGTGTCGCCGATCACTTCACGGGCACCGATTTCGCGAGCGGTGTTTTCCAGCACGCTTTGCGCCTTCTCGTACTCGTTGCGGTGTACGGTGAAGGTGAAGTCGGTGGTGTTATCGTGGGCAACGTTCTGCACGATCATGTCCACTTCGATGTTCGAAGCGCTGATCGGGCCGAGGATCTTGAAGGCCACGCCCGGGGTGTCCGGCACGCCGCGAATGGTCAGCTTGGCTTCATCACGGTTGAAGGCGATACCGGAAATGATCGGCTGTTCCATGGATTCCTCTTCATCAATGGTAATGAGGGTACCCGGACCCTCCTTGAAGCTGTGCAGCACGCGCAGCGGGACGTTGTACTTGCCGGCGAACTCCACCGAACGGATCTGCAGCACCTTGGAACCGAGGCTGGCCATTTCCAGCATCTCTTCGAAGGTGATCTTCTCCAGGCGCTGGGCCTGCGGCACGACGCGTGGGTCGGTGGTGTAGACGCCATCGACGTCGGTGTAGATCTGGCACTCGTCCGCCTTCAGCGCTGCCGCCAGGGCCACGCCGGTCGTATCGGAGCCGCCACGGCCCAGGGTGGTGATGCTGCCGTGCTCGTCCACACCCTGGAAGCCTGCCACCACGACCACGCGGCCTTCCTTGAGGTCGGCGCGAATCTTCTGGTCGTCGATCTGCAGGATGCGCGCCTTGTTGTGCGCGCTGTCGGTAAGGATGCGCACCTGGTTGCCGGTGTAGGACACCGCTGGCACACCACGCTTGATCAAGGCCATGGTCAGCAGGGCAATGGTGACCTGCTCACCGGTCGACACGATCACGTCCAGTTCACGCGGAACCGGCTGATCGGTGATCTGCTTGGCCAGGTCGATCAGGCGATTGGTTTCACCGCTCATGGCCGACAATACAACCACTAGGTCGTCGCCCGCTTCACGGTGTTTCTTGACCTTTTCGGCTACCTGCTCGATCCGCTCGATGGAACCGACAGAGGTGCCGCCAAATTTCTGTACGATCAACGCCATTTCAATGGTGCCTCAGCCCATACAGGGCCCCAAAAAACAATCCAACATGAAGAGGCCGGCGACTAGACCGCCGGCGCCTTCATCTCAAAGTCCCTGCTCTGCGAATGGCACGGCCAGCGCCAGGGCCTGGTCCAGTGCAGCGACATCGACGCCACCACCCTGGGCCATGTCCGGACGGCCACCGCCCTTGCCACCCACCGCCGCAGCGGCTTGCTTCATCAGATCGCCAGCCTTGAGTTGGCTGGAGAGGTCCTTGGTTACGCCGGCCACCAGCACAACCTTGCCCTCATGCTCGCTGCCCAGCAGGATCACTGCGTGGCCGAGCTTGTTCTTCAGCTGATCGACCAGGGCCAGCAGGGCCTTGCCGTCCTGCCCATCCAGGCGGGCAGCAAGCACCTTGGCGCCCTTGACCTCAACGGCCGCGTTGGAGAGATCGTCCCCGGCGGCGCTGGCGGCCTTGGCCTGCAGCTGTTCCAGCTGCTTCTCCAGCTGGCGGTTGCGCTCGAGCACAGCCGACAGCTTGTCGATCAGGTTGTCGCGGTTACCTTTCACCAGCTGCGCGGCTTCCTTGACCTGCTCTTCGGCAGCGTTCAGGTAGGCCAGCGCTGCTGCGCCGGTAACGGCTTCGATACGGCGTACGCCAGAGGCCACGCCGCCTTCGCTGATGATCTTGAACAGACTGATGTCACCGGTGCGCTTGGCGTGGATACCGCCGCACAGCTCCACCGAGAAATCACCGCCCATGCTCAGTACACGCACGGTGTCGCCGTACTTCTCGCCGAACAGCGCCATGGCGCCTTTGGCCTTGGCGGTTTCGATGTCGGTCAGCTCGGTTTCCACCGGGGTGTTCTTGCGCACTTCGCGGTTGACGATGTCTTCCAGTGCCTTGATCTGCTCCGGCTTTACCGCCTCGAAGTGGCTGAAGTCGAAACGCAGGCGCTGGCTGTCGACCAGCGAGCCCTTCTGCTGTACGTGCTCGCCCAGTACCTGGCGCAGCGCTTCGTGCAGCAGGTGGGTGGCGGAGTGGTTCAGCGAGGTGGCGTGCTGCACGTCGGCATCGACCTTGGCCTCCACCGGCGAGCCGATTACCAGCGCACCGCTGGCGACCACGCCGTGGTGCAGGAAGGCACCACCGGTCTTGGTGGTGTCGCGCACGTCGAAGCGCGCAGCGCCAGCCTGCAGGAAGCCGGTGTCACCCACCTGGCCACCGGATTCGGCGTAGAACGGCGTACGGTCGAGCACGACCACGCCCTGCTCGCCTTCACCCAATTGGTCGACGGACTGGCCGTCCTTGTACAAGGCGATGATCTTGCCCTGGCCTTCAGTGGCGTCGTAGCCGAGGAACTCGGTGGCGCTGTCGACCTTGACCAGGCTGTTGTAGTCCATGCCGAAGGCGCTGGCGGAACGGGCGCGCTCACGCTGTGCGTCCATTTCGCGCTCGAAGCCGGCTTCGTCGATGGTCAGCTCGCGCTCACGGGCGATGTCGGCGGTCAGGTCCATCGGGAAGCCGTAGGTGTCGTACAGCTTGAACACCACGTCACCCGGTACCACGTCGCCTTTGAGCTGGGCCAGGTCTTGCTCGAGAATGCGCAGGCCCTGCTCCAGGGTCTTGGCAAACTGCTCTTCCTCGGCCTTGAGCACACGCTCGATGTGCGCCTGCTGGCTTTTCAGCTCTGGGAAGGCCTCGCCCATTTCGGCGGCCAGTGCGGCGACGATCTGGTAGAAGAAGCTGCCCTTGGCGCCCAGCTTGTTGCCGTGGCGGCAGGCGCGGCGAATGATGCGGCGCAGCACATAGCCACGGCCTTCGTTGGACGGCAGCACGCCGTCAGCGATCAGGAAACCGCACGAACGGATATGGTCGGCCACCACTTTCAGCGAGGCCTGGCCGTCGTTGCTGCAACCGATGGCCTTGGCAGCCGCCGCCAGCAGGTTCTGGAACAGGTCGATCTCGTAGTTCGAGTGCACGTGCTGCAGCACGGCGCTGACACGCTCCAGGCCCATGCCGGTGTCTACCGACGGCGCTGGCAGCGGGTGCAGCACGCCGTCGGCGGTGCGGTTGAACTGCATGAAAACGTTGTTCCAGATCTCGATGTAACGGTCGCCGTCTTCTTCTGGCGAGCCGGGTGGGCCGCCCCAGATGTCTGCGCCGTGGTCGTAGAAGATCTCGGTGCACGGGCCGCACGGGCCGGTGTCACCCATGGTCCAGAAGTTGTCGGAGGCGTACGGGGCGCCTTTGTTGTCACCGATGCGCACCATGCGCTCTTCCGGCACGCCGACTTCCTTGGTCCAGATGTCGTAGGCTTCGTCGTCAGTGGCGTAAACGGTGACCCAGAGCTTTTCCTTGGGCAGGTTCAGCCATTTGTCCGAGGTCAGGAAGGTCCAGGCGAAGGTGATGGCATCGCGCTTGAAATAGTCACCGAAGCTGAAGTTGCCCAGCATTTCGAAGAAGGTATGGTGACGCGCGGTGTAACCGACGTTTTCCAGGTCGTTGTGCTTGCCACCGGCACGCACGCACTTCTGGCTGCTGACGGCACGGGTGTAAGCACGCTTCTCCGCGCCGAGGAAGCAGTCCTTGAACTGGTTCATGCCGGCATTGGTGAACAGCAGGGTCGGGTCGTTGTTCGGAATCAGCGAACTGGAGGCGACTCGGGTATGGCCCTGCTCTTCGAAGAAGCGAAGGAAGGCTTCACGGATTTCTGCGCTTTTCATAGGTTCTTCCACGGATACGGCGGCGTCGGGGTGACGAAACGACGGCAAAGGGCGCCATTATATCCAGCCTGATGCCTGGGTGTAGTGTGTTTATACGATATAAACCGTCAATCGGAGCATGAAATGCGCTTAATGTCGATGTCATTCGCCCGACGACAACGACCAGGCGCTGATCGGCAGGTATCAGGGCGCCAGGCGCAAGGGATGAACCGTGCGTCAATTATGTACCAACTGCCTCGCAGCGCTCTCGGCACACTGTTCTCCCACCTCAGGAGATACATCATGACCAACCCGACCCCAAGTGTGCTCCTCAATGGCCGTAGCACAGCGTGCAGCGGCCAATGCAATGTCGAGCTGAACGAAGGCACGACGGCCTATCGGCAGGATCAGGACATTTACCCGTTGCTTGAGACCGCAGAGGTAGAGATTCAACGGCGACTCACAGACGCGAAGAATGACTTCGAACCAGTGGCCAGCCGTGATGAGATCGTCATCTGGTCCAAAACCGACAACATCCGGGTGAGCGAAGTCCGCTGCATTCGCATCGAGATTGCCGGCCAACCCTACCTGATCGAGCCAAGCTCGGACCAGCAAGAACTGGTACTGCAGTTTGCAGGCAAGCAGCTGCCAACCGGTATTGACGCGCACTTTAGCGGCTCGCTACGCCTGGACACCGAAGCGACTCAGAACAAAACCCTGATCGACACACAAATACCCAACCTTTCGATCTACGGAACGCCACAGTTCCAGTTTCGCGTGCTCGCGCAACTTGCCCTGCTGGCTGGGCAGCCCGCGCTGAGAGAGCTACTGCAATCTGCTCGCAAAGGCGACCCACAAGGTGAGCGGTTGATCCTGATGCAGCTGTATGCCGGGAATAATGCTGTGCATGGCCAGGGCTGGGACCCCAGGACAGGTGTAGAGGGGGCTACAGCCATCACCACCATACTGTACGACCCCTATACCCATGGAGAGGACGCCGTCACTGCACTGTTCACGGTACTGTACAGTGCTCTTGTCGATCTCAGTGCCGGTGATCCGACCGGGGAAGTGGCATTTCCAGACTGAGCAGCGTCAGGACAGGCGCGCGCCAGAATCCGGTACGATGAGAATCCCGGCCCGAAGCCCATTCTTCACCTTCGGGTTCGGGAAGATGATACGCGCCCCCTCCTCCTCGACCACCCAGCGCGTCTCGGCCAGGTCTTCGGCCAGCAGGTAACCCTTGCTCAGCTCGGAGAAATTCTCGATGTCCGCGGGCAGGTGCAGGTGGAAGCTGTCGCTGTGCTTGATGATCTCGCGAGACACGCTAAACAGTTGCAGGCCATCCAGCGAACCCTCGCCCTCTGGCTCGGTCGCCTCGATGATGCGCACCAGCCGCTCTTCCAGCTTGTCGAGGTTGACTTGCTCGTTCTGGCCGAACGGGCGAGCCTTGCCGAGCTCCAGGGTAAAGGCTTCAGCATCAAGCTGTTCATAGGTGAACGCACTGAAGGTGATGGAGGATTTGCTCTGCAGCAGCACCGCCTCCATACCCGCTGCCGCCAGGCGCGCCAACTCACGACGGGAATGCTTGCGCCCCTCTTTATAAGGGTACAAGGCGAATTGCTCGATCTTCGAACCGCGAATGGCGGTATGCAGGTCGTAATGCAGGCGGCTGCGCCCCGGCTTGCTGAAGAACACCCGGGCGAACTGTTCCAGTTCGGCGGCACGCAATGCCTCGAAACCACTGGAAAGCTCATGGCGGCCGTTGAACAGCCGGTTGATGTCCTGCTCGATGAAGCGCTCGCCCTTGCGGATGGCCGCCGGGTTGCCGAACAGGAACAGTAACCGTGCCTTGGGCTTGATCTTGCCATTGGCCACGCCGTGCAGCAGCCGCTCGAGCAATTCGATCGGCGCCGTTTCGTTGCCATGGATGCCGGCGGACAACAGCAAGTCCAGCCCGCAGTCCTCGTTCTCGGCAGGGCGCACTTCCAGCGCGCCCTCCCCCAGCCAGCGCAAACGCGCGCCCTTGGGTGTCACTTGGGTCTTCTCGGCCGGTTCGTGATCGGTGAGGGTCAGCTCAAGCAATTTGCCAAGGGCGAGCATAGGGGCTTCCTTAGTGGTGGTGGCCGCAGTCGGGGCCATGGACGTGATCGTCGTCTTCGCCAACCTCGGCCGGCTCCATTTCCAGCTGCAGGCTGACCAGATTGGTGGCCATCGGGCGCAGCAGCAGGTTGGCATACTCGGTATCGTCTTCCTCGACATCCACACCGATCAGCAGCTGGCCACGGCCGTCCTGCTGAATCCACACTTCCTTGCCTTGCCAGACCACGGCAAAACGGGTGCAGGAGGTTTCCAGCTGGGTGCCGTCTTCATCTTCGAGGATCAGGCGCAGGGCGTCGGTCATTGCAAAGTCTCTCTTCAAGGTTGTCGTTGGAACGGGTACACCGAACCCAACTTCAGGATCTGGGTCAATTCGTCCAGTGCCGTACGGCATTCCACCAGGAGTTGCGGGTCAGCCAGGTCCGCGTCGCTCAAGCGATCGCGATAATGCTTGTCGACCCACCCCACCAAGGTGTCGTACAGCGGGGCGGTCATGATAACGCCTTGGTTGACCGCTGCCAGTTCCGATTCCTTCAACGCCACACGCAAACGCAGGCAAGCCGGGCCACCACCGTTCTGCATGCTCTGCTTGAGGTCGAACACCTTGACCTCCTTCACCGGGCCGCCCTGACTGGTCAGCTGGCCCAGGTAGGCCCAGACCCGCTCGTTGTTGCGGCACTCTTCCGGCACCACCAGCAGCATGGAGCCGTCGTCGCGGCTGAGCAGCTGGCTATTGAACAGGTAGGAACGCACCGCATCCTCAACCGTCACCGCCGCCCGTGGCACACAGATAGCCTGGAAGTTGCCACCCTTGCTGGCCAGTTTAGCTCGCAGCTGGCCAAGCACCGTGTCGGTCTCCAGGAAGGCGTCCTCGTGGTAAAACAGCACCTCGCCGTTGCCCACCGAAATCACATCGTTGTGGAACACGCCCTGGTCGATCACCGCAGGGTTCTGTTGAGCGTAGACCACACCATCATCACTCAGCCCATGCAGCCGGGCCACGGCCTGCGAGGCCTCCAGGGTTTGCCGGGCCGGGTACTTCTGCGGCGCCGGGTAGCGGCTGTCGAAGGCACTGCGGCCGTAAACGAAGAACTCCACGCCCGCCTCGCCATAGGCACGGCAGAAGCGCGTGTGGTTGGCCGCGCCCTCGTCACCGAACTGTGCCACGGCAGGCAATGCTGCGTGGTGGGCAAAGTGTTTCTCGTTGTTGAACATGGCGCGCAGCACGCGGCTGGTGGTCGGGTGCTCGATGCTGCGGTGGTACTTGCAGTTCAGGTTGGCAGCGGTGAAATGCACGCGGCCATCTGCGGTGTCGGCACTGGGGCTGACCGTGGCCGCGTTGGCCACCCACATGCTCGACGCCGAGCAACTGGCCACCAGCAGCGGCATCGCTTCGTTAGCCGCACGCTGGATCACTTCGGCATCGCTGCCGCTGAAGCCCAGGCGGCGCAGGGCAGCCACATCCGGGCGCTCCTGCGGCGCCAGCACGCCCTGCTTGAAGCCCAGGTCGGCCAGCGCCTTCATTTTCGCCAGGCCTTGGCGCGCGGCTTCACGCGGGTTGGAACCCTGCTGGCTGTTGCTTTGCGAAGCCACGTTGCCGTAGGACAGGCCGCCATAGTTGTGGGTAGGCCCCACCAGGCCATCAAAATTCACTTCATAGGATTTCATCGGCTAGGCTCCGTGACCTGTTGTTATAGGGTGACGCCCGGCGTCAACGTCGCCGGCAAGGCAAGGCTGGCGGTCTCCAGCGAAGCCACGGGGTAAGCGCAATAGTCAGCCGCGTAATAGGCACTGGCGCGGTGGTTGCCACTGGCCCCCACACCACCGAACGGCGCGCTGCTCGCGGCACCGGTCAGTTGCTTGTTCCAGTTGACGATGCCGGCACGGCTGCGCAGCCAGAAGTACTGGTAGCGGGCGCGGGAGTCGGACAACAACCCGGCGGCCAGGCCGTACTGGGTGTTGTTGGCTTCATCGATGGCCGCATCGAAGTCGGCATAACGGATGACTTGCAGCAGTGGGCCGAAGAATTCTTCGTCCGGTCGCCCGGCCACGCCAGTGACATCGACGATGCCCGGGGTCAGCAGCGCGGCATCGGCCTGCGGCTGGGTCATTTCCAGCAGCTTCACGCCACCTTTGGCAACCAGCTCGGCCTGGGCCACCATCAGCGCCTGCGCCGCTTGCAGCGAGATCACCGAGCCCATGAACGGCGCCGGTTGCTCATCGAACGCACCTACCGTAATGGTTTTGCATACCTCGACCAGGCGCGCGATCAGTGCATCACCCCAGGCACCTTGCGGCACCAGCAGGCGCCGGGCACAGGTGCAGCGCTGGCCGGCAGAAATAAACGCCGACTGGATAATGGTGTACACCGCCGCGTCGATGTCCTTGACCTCGTCCACCACCAGCGGGTTGTTGCCCCCCATTTCCAGGGCCAGGATCTTGTCCGGGCGGCCGGCGAACTGCTGGTGCAGCAGGTTCCCGGTGCGGCTGGAACCGGTGAAGAACAAACCATCTATACCCGGGTTCGCCGCCAGTGCCACACCGGTTTCGCGTGCGCCCTGCACCAGGTTCAGGACACCCGCCGGCAAGCCAGCGGCGATCCAGCAATTGACGGTCAGCTCGGCCACCTTGGGGGTCAGCTCACTGGGCTTGAACACCACGCAATTGCCTGCCAACAACGCCGGCACAATGTGGCCGTTAGGCAAGTGACCGGGAAAGTTGTAAGGGCCGAAGACTGCCACCACGCCGTGGGGCTTGTGCCGCAACACCGCCGTGGCATCGGCCAGCGGGCCACTCTTTTCGCCGGTGCGCTCGCGGTAGCTTTGTACCGAAATCGCCACCTTGTTGATCATGCTGGTGACTTCGGTTGCCGATTCCCACAGCGGCTTGCCGGTTTCCTCGCCGATGCAGTGAGCCATGGCTTCGGCGTGCGCTTTCAACTGCGCCGCGAACTTCTCCAGCACATCGATGCGCGCTTCCAGGCTCAATTGCGCCCAGGCCGGGAAAGCCTGGCGCGCGGCCTGCACGGCAGCGTCCACCTGGCTGGCATCGGCGCCCTGCCCTTGCCAGATCACGGCTTGGGTAACCGGATTCAACGACTGCAGGGCTTCACCCTGGCCGGCCTGCCAATTGCCTGCGATGAAATGCGTGGTCATTTACTGGGCCTCCCGGCTAGCCGACAGCGGCACCGCGCGCACATTGTCGCCGGCACCCATGCGCAGACGCTTGGCGGTCAACGGGTCGACCACCAGAGTACCGGCGGCCAGCCGCGCGGGTGCCGCGGTAATGCGGCAGTCGTCGCGCTTGCGGTTGTGGATGATGTAAGGGGTGGCGTCATCGCCCGGCGTACCGACCGCCAGCACCAGGTTCTGGCTCTCGCGCACGGCGCGGATCTTGGCGGTGTCGCATTCGATGGCCGGGCCAGCATCGAAGATGTCGACGTAGCCCTGGTAGTTGAAGCCTTCCTGCTTGAGCATGGCCAGCGCCGGCTCGGTGTCCTTGTGCACACGGCCGATCACATTGCGCGCCGCCTCGGACAGGAAGCAGGTGTACAGCGGGAACTTGGGCATCAGCTCGGCGATGAACGACTTGTTGCCCACGCCAGTGAGGTAGTCAGCCTGGCTGAACTCCATCCTGAAGAAGTGCCGGCCCAGGCTTTCCCAGAACGGCGAACGCCCCTGCTCGTCCGACATGCCGCGCATTTCGGCAATGATCTTCTTGCCGAACAGCTCGGGGAACTCGGCAATGAACAGCATGCGCGCGCGTGACAGCAGGCGGCCATTCAGCCCGGAGCGGTAGTCGCTGCGCAGGAACAGCGAGCACAGCTCGGAGTTGCCGGTCAGGTCGTTGGCCAGGAACAGGGTGGGGATTTCGCGGTAGATCTTCAGCTCCTGCGAGGCACTGACGGTCAGGCCGACCCGGTAGTTGTACCAGGGCTCGCGCAGGCCGACGGCACCGGCAATGGCACTGATGCCCACCACCAGGCCTTCGTCGTTTTCCAGCACGAACAGGTAGTCGGTGTCGCCACGCTCGGCCTCGCCACGGAAGCTTTTTTCCGCCCAGCCAACGCGATGCCCCAGGCGCTCTTCGTTGGCCGGCAGCGTGGTCAGCCCGGTGGTACCGGTGCTGCGTGCCAATTCGATCAACGCAGGCAAATCGCTGCTGCGTACAGGACGAACGATCATGCTATCTCCTTGTGCGACGGCATCGGCCGGCGCGAAACGCTGCTAACGCATCAATCCCGAAACGTCTGTCACCAGACCTCACACCGCCACCAGGCGCACGCTGGCGCCCTCGCCCACACCCAGTGCATCGGCTGCCGCCACGCTCAGGCTTACCGGTTTGCCGGGTACCCAGTCGAGGTCCAGCAGCACTGCGCGGTAGTCCTGGAGCTGGCCGTTGCAGACCAGGTACGGGCGCCCGCCCTTGGCTGGCGCTTCTTCGATTTTCACCGGCACGACCCGGCTCTGAGCGATCGAGCGAATGCCCGAGGTACGCGCATGCAGGGTCGGGCCGCCGTCGAAGATGTCGATGTAGTGCTCGGTCTCGAAGCCTTCGCGCATGAGGATGTCGAAGGTGATCTGCGCGCGCGGGTGCACCTGGCCCATGGCTTCCTGCGCTTCATCAGGCAGCAGCGGCACATAGATCGGGTAGTGCGGCATCAGTTCGGCGAGGAAGGTGCGGCTTTTAAGGCCACACAGGCGCTCGGCGTCGGCATAGTTGAGGTCAAAGAAATTGCGGCCGATGGCATCCCAGAAAGGCGATTCGCCCTGCTCGTCGCTGAAACCGACGATTTCGGTCACGACCGAGTCGGCGAAACGCTCCGGGTGCGCGGCCATGAACAGCAGGCGACCGCGAGAATTGAGCTCGGCCCAGCCACTGTTCACCAGCTCTGGCAATACATAGAAGCTGGTCAGCAGGCTGTTGCCGGTCAGGTCGTGACACAGCGACAGCACGTGAATCTTGTTGTGAATCTTCAGCTCGCGCGAGGCATGCACGAAGGTCTCGTTGCGAAAGCTGTAAAACGGCTCGGAGTAGCCCGCCGACGCCACAATGGCCGAGCAGCCGGCCAGCTTGCCGGTTTCGCTGTCTTCGAGCACGAAGAAGTAGCTTTCTTCACCGTTGAAGCTGACCTCGGCGGCGAAGGAAGTCTCGGAAGCGGCGATCTTGTCGCCCAGGCGAGCAGCGTCGTCCGGCAGCGAGGTGACACCAATGGGGCTGTCTGCAGCCATGCGCTGCACTTCGTTCAGATCAGCCATTTGCGCGGGGCGCATCACCAGCATGGTGTCACTCCTTTGGAATACGGGCCGCTTACGGCGGCACGGAAAAACGGCAGGTGCACAGGCACCTGCACTGGAATCGGGTATCGCCGGCCCGGCTCAGCCATGGCTGGGGCCGGCGAAGTGGCCGCAGGCGGATCAGCCTTTGGTCAGCGTGGCCACGGCGCGCTCGAAGCGGTCCAGGCCTTCATCGATGTCGGCGTCTTCAACCACCAGGCTTGGCGCAAAGCGAACCACGTCCGGGCCGGCCTGCAGCACCATCACGCCTTCTTTTTCGGCCGCGTTGAGTACGTCCTTGGCCTTGCCTTGCCAGGCTTCGGTCAGCACGCAGCCCAGCAGCAGGCCAACGCCACGTACCTGGCTGAACAGGTTGTACTTCTGGCCAATCTGCTCCAGACGGGTCTTGAAGCGCTCATGCTTGGCCTTGATGCCGGCCAGGGTTTCCGGGGTGTTGACCACATCCAGCACGGCACAGGCAACGGCGCAGCCCAGCGGGTTGCCGCCATAGGTGGTGCCGTGGGTGCCGACAGCCAGGTGTTTGGCCAGCTCGGTGGTGGTCAGCATGGCGCCGATCGGGAAGCCGCCGCCCAGGCTCTTGGCGCTGGTCAGGATGTCTGGCGTCACGCCGTAGTGCTGGTAGGCATACAGCGAACCGGTACGGCCCACGCCGGTTTGCACTTCGTCGAAGATCAGCAGGGCGTTGTGCTCGTCGCACAGCTTGCGCGCGCCTTCCAGGTAGGCCTTGTCGGCCGGCACCACGCCGCTCTCGCCCTGGATCGGCTCGATCACCACGGCGCAGGTCTTGTCGGAAATCTGTGCCTTCAGCGCGTCCAGGTCGTTGTAGGGCACGTGGCTGATGCCGGTGATCTTCGGGCCGAAGCCATCGGAGTACTTCGGCTGGCCACCGACGCTGACGGTAAACAAAGTGCGGCCGTGGAAGCTGTTCACGGTGGCGATGATTTCGTGTTTTTCCGGGCCGAAGCGGTCATGCGCAACACGACGGGCCAGCTTGAAAGCAGCCTCGTTGGATTCGGCGCCGGAGTTGCAGAAGAACGCCCGGTCGGCAAAGGTAGCATCCACCAGTTTGTGGGCCAGGCGCAGGGCCGGCTCGTTGGTGAACACGTTGGATACGTGCCAGAGGGTATTGGCCTGCTCGGTCAGGGCCTTGACCAGCGCCGGGTGGCAATGGCCCAGGGCGTTTACCGCGATGCCACCGGCAAAGTCGATCAGCTCGCGACCCGACTGGTCCCAGACGCGGGAACCCTCGCCTCGCACAGGAATGAAGGCCGCCGGAGAATAGTTGGGGACCATGACCTGGTCGAAATCGGCACGTTGCACCGGGGCTTGCTCAACGGACATCTGAGTCTCCTGAAGAGGAACGCTGGCCTGGAAGTGGCGAGCGATGGGGGGATTGTAAGGACTGATCCGCGCCTGTCCTTGCGGCCAAGCGACAACTTGTTACAGCGCAAAACCCAGTTTTGACAAGGTTTTCGGCAATGCGACAAACACTGTCGCAATCGCGCAGTGTACGGGAGAGAGGGGGCTGGGTGAACGGGTGTTCACAAGGGATTGAGTGGGTGTGGGTGTATGTCTATATTAGGGTAGTGCCTGGAAGATCGAGCGCCGCCCGCGCGGCGCTCGATTTCAGCACCATCATCAAACCCAAGGCATACACCCGAACCCACCCAAATATCAGCCCTTTTCGGCCGGCGCTGAGCTCAATTCGAACGGGCTGCTGCTACGCCGCTGGTTACGGTCTTCCCGTGGCGTCGCGCCAAAGAAGTTGCGGTAGGCGCTGGAAAAATGCGGCCCCGAGGAGAAACCACAGGACAGCCCGATCTGGATGATCGACTTGCTGGTCTGCATCAGCATCTGCCGCGCCTTGTTCAGCCGCAGCTCCAGATAATACTGGCTCGGCACGCGGTTCAGATACTGCTTGAAGATGCGCTCCAGCTGCCGGCGTGACACGCACACATGCTGGGCAATCTCATCGGTGGTCAGCGGCTCTTCGATGTTGGCCTCCATCAACAGCACCGCCTGGGTCAGCTTGGGGTGGCTGGAGCCCAGGCGATTCTGCAGCGGAATGCGCTGGCGCTCACCACCCTCGCGGATGCGCTCTACCACCAACTCTTCCGAAACAGCGCCCGCCAGCTCCGCCCCATGATCGCGGGCCAGCACGGCCAGTAGCAGGTCGGTTACAGCCATGCCGCCACAGGCCGTCAGGCGGTCGCGGTCCCAGTCGAACAGGTGACTGGTGGCAATGACCTTGGGGAAGCGCTCGGCAAAATCATCCTGCCAGCGCCAGTGCACGGCAGCACGATAACCGTCGAGCAAGCCCAGCATCGCCAGAGGATAAACACCGGCTGACAGGCCACCGACCATGCAGCCGCTGCGCGCCTGCTGCTTGAGAGCAGCCGACAAGGCTGCCCCTACTGCCGCAGGCGGCTCGTCAGCAACCAGAAACAGCTTGTGGCACCCCTCCAAGCGGCCAGTCCACGGTTCGCCCGGCAGGCGCCAGCCACCCTCTTGCGCCGGCTCCGCCTGCAGGAAGGCCATTTCGTAGACCACATCCGGGTGTACCCGCTGCGCCACCAGCAACACTTCCTCGGCCAGCGCCAGGGTCAAGGGCCTGGTGCTGGGCCAGATGAGAAAACCGATTCGCTGGGTGGTCATAGGGTACGGTCCGAAACCTGAGGTCGTTCGAGTCTGTGCGCCGGGTCAGGCTGCGCTCGCCGCGCAGCATGCCCTATTCTGGTGCAAAAATGCAGCTTTTACTTCAGGCTGCCGGAGAGGAACTGCTTCAGGCGCTCCGACTGCGGATTGGCCAGCACTTCACGCGGGCAGCCGGTTTCTTCCACCAGGCCTTTGTGCAGGAACACCAACTGGTTGGACACCTCACGGGCAAAGCCCATTTCGTGGGTCACCACCACCATGGTGCGGCCTTCCTGGGCCAGCGCCTGCATCACCTTGAGTACATCGCCCACCAGTTCAGGGTCCAGTGCCGAGGTCGGCTCGTCGAACAGCATAACCTCCGGCTCCATGGCCAGCGCGCGGGCAATTGCCACACGCTGTTGCTCGCCACCCGACATATGCCCGGGGAAGGCGTCCTTGCGGTGGGCAACACCGACCTTGGCCAGGTAATGCTCGGCCTTCTCCAGCGCCTCCTTCTTGTTCACACCCAACACATGCACCGGCGCTTCGATGATGTTTTCCAGTGCGGTCATGTGCGACCACAGGTTGAAGTGCTGGAACACCATCGACAGGCGCGAGCGCATGCGCTGCAACTGACGCGGGTCGGCAGCCTTCAGCGCGCCGTCCTTGCCGGCCACCAGCTTGAGCTCTTCGTTGTTGAGCAGGATCTTGCCCGCGTGCGGCTGCTCCAGCAGGTTGATGCAGCGCAGAAAGGTCGACTTGCCCGAACCACTGGAGCCGATGATGCTGATGACGTCGCCGGCCTTGGCCGCCAGCGACACGCCCTTGAGCACTTCGTGGCTGCCGTAGCGCTTGTGCAGGTCTTGGACTTCGAGTTTGTACATGCTGTCGATTCTCACAGAGCGGTCAGTGCTTGCGCGGCGCCAGGTAGCCGAGCCAGCGGCGTTCGGCCATCTTGAAAAGGCGCACCAGGATGAAGGTCAGGCACAGGTAGAACACGCCCGCCGTGATGTAGGCCTCGAAAGGCAGGTAATACTGGGCATTGACCGTGCGCGCGGCACCGGTGATGTCGATCAGGGTGACGATCGACGCCAGGCTGGTGGTTTGCAGCATCATGATCACTTCGTTGCTGTATTGCGGCAGCGCCCGGCGCAGGGCCGAGGGCAGCAGGATGCGCCGGTACATTTTCATGCGCGACATGCCCATGGCCTTGGCCGCCTCGATCTCGCCATGGGGCGTGGCCTTGAGGCTGCCGGCAATGATTTCGGCGGTGTAGGCGCTGGTGTTGATGCCGAACGCCAGACACGCGCAGAAGGTGGCGCTGGACAGCAGCGGCCAGAGGAAGCTCTCGCGCACCGCTTCGAACTGCGCCAGGCCGTAGTAGATCAGGAACAGCTGCACCAGCATGGGTGTGCCGCGGATCACGTAGGTGTACAGCCACGCAGCCAGGTTGATCGCCGGCTGTTTCGACACGCGCATCAGGCCCAGCGGGATGGCCGCCAGCAGCCCGAAGAACAGCGAAATCGCCAACAGCTTGAGGGTGGTCAGCAGGCCGCCGAAGTACATCGGCAATGCCTCCCAGACGACGTTGTAGTCGAAGATCATAGTTCAGCCACCTTGACGCCCACCGAGTAGCGGCGCTCCAGATACTTCAGGGCCAGCAGCGAGACGCTGGTCAGCACCAGGTACAGTGCCGCCACCGCCAGGAAGAAGGTGAAAGGCTCGCGGGTGGCATCGGCCGCCTGCTTGGCCTTGAACATCATGTCCTGCAGGCCGACGACCGAGATCAGTGCAGTGGCCTTGGTGAGTACCAGCCAGTTGTTGGTGAAGCCCGGGATCGCCAGGCGAATCATTTGCGGCACCTGGATGCGGAAGAACACCTGGCGCGGGCTCATGCCATACGCCACGCCCGCCTCGGCCTGGCCCTTGGGTATACCCAGGAAGGCACCGCGGAAGGTTTCCGACAGGTAGGCGCCAAAGATGAAGCCCAGGGTACCGATACCGGCAATCAACGGGTTCAGGTCAATGTAGTCTTCGTAGCCGAGCAGCGGTGCCACGCGGTTGATGATGTCTTGCCCGCCGTAGAAGATCAGCAGGATCAGGACCAGGTCCGGAATACCACGGATCACCGTGGAATACAGGTCGCCCAGCCAGGCCAGCCAGCGCACCGGCGACAAGCGCAGCGCCACACCGATCAGGCCGAGCACGATGGCCAGGGCCATCGACGACAGGGCGAGCTGAAGCGTCAGCCACGCCCCGTCGAGGATGACTGCCCCGTAGCCTTTCAACATGATGAGGTCCTCGACCTAAAGAATGAAAAATGGTGCAAACCTCAGAGCCTCTGCTGTTTGCACCATTGCAAAGGTGAAACCCGACGTCTTAGTTCGAGTCTGGACCGTAGATGTCGAAGTTGAAGTACTTCTTCTCGATTTCTTTGTACTTGCCGTTGGCACGGATGGCATCGATGGCCGCGTTGATGCGGTCGACGTTGGCCTTGTCACCTTTGCGCACAGCAATACCGATACCGTCACCGAAGTACTTGGCGTCGGTGAAGGACGGGCCTACGAAGGCGAAGCCTTTACCCGCGTCGGTCTTGAGGAAGCCGTCTTCCAGCAGGGTGGCGTCGGCCACGGTGCCGTCCAGGCGGCCGGCGGCCACATCCAGGTAGATTTCGTTCTGAGTGCCGTAAGGCACCACGGTGGCACCTTTGGCGCCCAGCACTTCCTTGGCGAAGCGGTCATGAATCGAGCCACGCTGCACGCCGATCTTCTTGCCTTTCAGCTCATCCAGGCTGTCGCTGACCGTGGTGCCTTCCTTCATCACCAGGCGCGCCGGCGTGAGGTAGTAACGCTTGGTGAAGTCGACCGACTTCTTGCGGTCCTCGGTGATCGACATGGACGACAGGATGGCGTCGATCTTGCGCACTTTCAGCGCCGGGATCAGGCCGTCGAACTCCTGCTCGACCCAGGTGCACTTGGCTTTCATCTCTTCGCACAGGGCGTTGCCGATGTCGTAGTCGAAACCGGCGATGCTGCCATCGGGCTGCTTGAAGGCGAAGGGTGGGTAGGCGGCTTCAATGCCGATTTTCAGCGGTTTTTCATCGGCCTGCGACACCAGGGAAAATACGGATAGCGCCAGGGCGCCAAGCAGTGCGAGCTTCTTCATCAGGTAACTCCATCGGTACGGGGCAATACAAGGCAGGTAACGGCTGCCCGATATGCGAATGGGTACAACGCGAGCCGCGCAGGGTTCGACCAAGGTCGCAGACCACGAGCGAGTGAGTGGCATTTTAGCGACAGCCCGGTAGTCGATATTTCTTCAAAGCGACAACTACTTACAGAAGCGCCTGAAACCGCTGCGGGCGATGTTGACGACCAGCGCAAAATATGCGAAGGCACAAGAAATAGAACCAATAGACCTAGCAATTCCTGGGCCTATTATTGGCAAAGCCTTGTACTACGGCAAGTGTAGCGTGCCGCGTTGTACAAAATGGCTGGAGAAGCGCACCGAAACAGGTCCGTGTTGTTTCCTCGCGCCCCGAACGTGTGCAAGGCGGGTGACAGAACAGTTACCGATGAATGTCGGGTAACAGTAAAGCAAAAACCCCGCCGGGTTGCCCGGGCGGGGTTTTCTGTTCACACGGCCCTGCTTCGCTATCAGGCCGAGGCCAGGTTCATGGCCTTGTGGGTATCGATCAGGTGTTGCACCACGCCCGGGTCGGCCAGGGTCGAGATATCGCCCAACGCATCGTACTCACCGGTGGCAATCTTGCGCAGGATACGGCGCATGATCTTGCCCGAACGCGTTTTCGGCAGCCCCGGTGCCCACTGGATCACATCCGGCGAGGCGATTGGGCCGATTTCCTTGCGCACCCAGTTCTTCAACTCCAGGCGCAGCTGCTCGCTGGCCTCGATACCGGCATTGAGGGTGACATACACATAGATGCCCTGCCCTTTGATGTCGTGCGGCACGCCAACCACTGCAGCCTCGGCCACCTTCGCGTGGGCCACCATGGCACTTTCGATCTCGGCGGTACCCATGCGGTGCCCGGATACGTTGAGCACGTCATCCACACGGCCCGTGATCCAGTAATAGCCATCCTCGTCACGGCGCGCACCGTCACCGGTGAAGTACATGCCACGGAAGGTCTTGAAGTAGGTGTCGACGAAACGATCGTGGTCGCCGAACAGCGAACGCGACTGGCCCGGCCAGGAGTCGAGGATCACCAGGTTGCCCTCGGCAGCACCGTCGATCAGGTTACCCAGGTTGTCCACCAGCGCTGGCACCACGCCGAAGAACGGACGGGTAGCCGACCCCGGTTTCAGGCCGGTAGCACCCGGCAGCGGGCTGATCAGAATGCCACCGGTCTCGGTCTGCCACCAGGTATCGACGATCGGGCAACGCTCCTTGCCCACGGTCTTGTAGTACCAGTTCCAGGCTTCGGGGTTGATCGGCTCGCCCACCGAGCCGAGCAGGCGCAGGCTGGAGCCGTCAGCACCTTCAACAGCTGCCTGCCCTTCGGCCATCATCGCGCGGATGGCAGTGGGCGCGGTGTAGAGGATGTTGACCTTGTGCTTGTCGACGATCTTCGACACGCGGGTGATGTCAGGGTAGTTCGGCACACCCTCGAACAGCAGGGTAGTGGCGCCATTGGCCAGCGGGCCGTACACGATGTAGCTGTGGCCGGTGACCCAGCCTACGTCGGCAGTGCACCAGTACACTTCACCCGGGCGGTAGTCGAATACCCGCTCATGGGTCAGGGCGGCATACACCAGGTAACCGCCGGTGGTGTGCAGCACACCTTTCGGCTTACCGGTAGAACCGGAGGTGTAGAGGATGAACAGCGCTTCCTCGGCCCCCATTTCTTTCGGCGCGCAGTGGCTGGAGGCCACTTTCATCAGGTCTTCGTACCAGATGTCGCGATGCTGGTGCCAGGCAATGTCGCCACCGGTGCGCTTGCACACGATGATCTTCTGCACGCTATTGGTTTCAGGGTTGGTCAGCGCCAGGTCGACGTTGGCCTTGAGTGGGGTGCGGCGGCCGCCACGCAGGCCCTCGTCGGCGGTGATCACCACCTTGGACTTGCAGTCGATGATACGGCCAGCCAGCGCCTCGGGCGAGAAACCACCGAACACCACCGAGTGGATTGCACCGATGCGGGCGCAGGCCAGCATGGCGACCACGGCTTCGGGGATCATCGGCATGTAGATGGTGACCACATCACCCCGGTGCACGTCCTGGCCACGCAGGGCGTTGGCGAACTTGCACACCTGCTCGTGCAGTTCGCGGTAGGTGATGTTGCGGTGTTCGGAAGGGTCGTCGCCTTCCCAGATGATGGCCAGCTGGTCGCCGCGCTCTTCAAGGTGGCGATCCAGGCAGTTCGAGGAAACGTTCAGAGTGCCGTCGGCGAACCATTTGATATCGACGTGATGGTCGTCGAAGGAGGTCTGCTTGACCTTGGTGAACGGCTTGATCCAGTCGATTCGCTGGGCCTGCTCGCGCCAGAAGCCGTCCGGATTGATCACCGATTGCTGGTACATGGCCTTGTAGGTGGCCTCGTCGGTCAGGGTAGTGGCCGCAACCTCGGGACGAACGGGATACAGTGGAGCCGCACTCATCTGTGTTACCTCGGTGTAATAGTTGTTTTTGTATGGAACCGTTTGTAACTGTACCAGAGCGACAAAAGCCATTCGACGTTGGTAGTAATTTGGTACGCCCGTTCCGCCAAAGTGCTCTGGCATGCGGATTACAGCCCTGACCACGAAAAAAAACGAGGGGCTTTACCAGAGGATTGTTACAGATTCTGTCAAAACACTTTATCAAAAGACCCACTGTTTCGGCCTTGGCCACAACCCTAAAATTCACCTCGCCAGCAACGGCAAGGCGATTAACAACTGGTAACAGCCCCCACGAAGGCAAACGTTAATCTCCCTCTAATCCCGATAGTTAAAACTAGCAGTACTCGCGGCGCCATAAGCGCCGCGTGCCCCCTCACGACCTTAGACAGGTAAATAGAAAATGAAAGCTTTACTGGTATTGGTACTTGGCAGTCTTTGCGGCGCGGCAATGGCCGGCGAAGCCAAAGATGCCGAGCAGATTCCGGTTGAACAGTACAGTTACTCGCAGCACCTGGACATTGCCCGCGTCATCTCCATGAGCGAAGTGCCCAATGTGTGCGAAGTCGTGCCAGCCCGCATGACCTACGAGGACTCCAAGGGCCAGAAGCACATTCTCGAATACCGCGTGATGGGGAACGGCTGCTCCAACGGCTGATACCTTCTGAATCAGGGGCCCTACGGGCCCCTTTCACCTTTTGCAAAGCCCAATTAATCGACAGACTTGCCAAGCGAATAATCCCTTAACTTGTTTGCGATGGTTGTATGCGAAACGCCCAGCCTTTTCCCTAAAGCCCGGCTACTCGGAAACTCCCCCATCAAACTTTCCAGCACCGCTTTTTCAAAGCGCCCGACAATCTGCGAAAGATCGCCCTCCAGCGAAAACTCACCCAACGGTTGCCGCGCGCCATAATCCGGCAAACGTATATGCTCGCTTTTAACCACGCCGCCTTCACATAAAGAAACCGCCTGGAACAATACGTTTTCCAACTGCCTTACATTGCCCGGCCAATGGTATTGCCCAAGTTTGTCCATCGCGGCCGGCGCCAGGCGCGGCATGGCACAGCCGATTTGTCGGCTGGCCTGGTCGAGAAAGTGCTGCACCAACCCTTCCAGGCCATCCATGCATTCGCGCAAAGGCGGAATGTGCAGCGACAACACGTTCAGGCGGTGATAAAGGTCCTGACGAAACTCGCCGCGCGCGCACAACTCGGACAAATCCACTTGGGTCGCGCAGATCACCCGCACATCCAGGTACACCTCTTCATCGCTGCCTACCCGGCGGAAACAGCCGTCCTGCAAAAAGCGCAGCAACTTCACCTGCAGGCGCGGGCTCATCTCCCCTACCCCGTCAAGGAACAGCGTGCCGCCTGCGGTCAGTTCCAGCAGCCCCAGCTTGCCCTCTGCCCGCGCACCTTCGAATGCCCCGGGGCCGTAACCGAACAGCTCGGTTTCGGCCATCGACTCGGGCAAGCCGGCGCAATTGAGCGCCATCAGCGGCGACTGCCCACGGGGGCTGGCCAGGTGGCAGGCGCGCGCCAGCAGCTCCTTGCCAGTGCCGGTCTCACCCTCGATCAGCAGCGGCGCATCCAGCGGCGCCATGCGGCGGGCCTCGCGCACCACGGCGGCCATCACTCGCGAGCTTTGGAAAATGCTGTCGAAGCCTCGCAGTTCCTGCTTGCGCACGTTGTAGATGCGTTCGCCAATGCGGTCGGCACGGTGCAGGGTGAGTACGGCGCCAGCCAACGCCTCGCTGTCGTCGTGCTCGGACTGCAGCGGTGCGATATCCGCCAGGAACACATCACCTTTGACCTTGATACGCAGGCCATTGATGCGCGATTTGTTCGCCCGCACCAACTCCGGCAGATCGAAGTCTTCCACATAGCGCGCCAGCGGCATGCCCGGCACCTCATCCACGCGCACCCCCAGCAACTGCGCTGCGGTGCGGTTGGCGGCGACGATGCTGCCGCCCATGTCGATCGACAGCACCGGGAAGTCCAGCGCCCCGAGCAAGGCATTCAGCTCCATGTGCCGGCGTTCGCTGGGCATCAGACCCACGCGCTTGACGCCAAATACCCCGGCAATCGCCTCGAACTTCGGTCGCAAGGCCTGGAACTGCAGGTTGATCAGGTTCGGGCAGTGCAGGTAGATGGCGTTGCCATGGTCACCGCCGACCTCGCCCCGCAGCACGTTGATGCCGTACTCCACCAGCAGGTTGAGGATGTCGCGCAGGATGCCAATGCGGTTCTGGCAATGCACTTTGATACGCATGAGGGCTCTCGAAGCGCCAATGTTTTTCAACATTGCGCGGAAAAGTCGTAAAGATAAGCTGACAAAAACAGCGTAACCATCAGCCGTACGCCCCGAATTTTCCGACACCCAGGCTCTTTTGTAAAATTATCGTTACGAAATCCGCTTCACCCGCTGGCGCGGCAGCCGCTTGCACCCGTGCAAAACGGCCAGTGAAGGGATATTCCTTAGGCATGTCCTGCACATAACAAGAAAAGCCCTCACCAGGAGAGCCTCATGAAACAGACGCACTACGTGGCACGTGAGCCCGATGCGCATGGTTTTATCGATTACCCGCAGCAAGAGCATGCGGTATGGAACACCCTGATCACCCGGCAGCTGAAAGTGATCGAAGGCCGCGCGTGCCAGGAATACCTGGACGGCATCGACCAGCTCAAGCTGCCCCATGACCGTATCCCGCAACTGGGCGAGATCAACAAGGTGCTGGGTGCCACCACCGGCTGGCAGGTTGCCCGGGTTCCGGCGCTGATTCCCTTCCAGACCTTCTTCGAATTGCTGGCCAGCAAACGCTTCCCGGTCGCCACGTTCATCCGCACCCCGGAAGAGCTGGACTACCTGCAAGAGCCCGATATCTTCCACGAGATTTTCGGCCACTGCCCGCTGCTGACCAACCCATGGTTCGCCGAGTTCACCCACACCTACGGCAAGCTCGGCCTGGCGGCAACCAAGGAACAACGCGTGTACCTGGCGCGCCTGTACTGGATGACCATCGAGTTTGGCCTGATGGAAACCGCCCAGGGCCGCAAGATCTATGGCGGCGGCATCCTCTCGTCACCGAAAGAGACCGTCTACAGTCTGTCTGGCGAGCCTGAACACCAGGCCTTCGACCCGATCGAAGCCATGCGTACCCCGTACCGTATCGACATCCTGCAGCCGCTGTATTTCGTGCTCCCCAACATGAAGTGCCTGTTCGACCTGGCCCACGAAGACATCATGAGCATGGTCCACAAGGCCATGCAGCTGGGCCTGCACGCACCGAAGTTTCCACCCAAGGTCGCTGCCTGAGCGACCCTGCCGATAACAACTCGAACCGGAAAACACCCATGAATGCCTTGAACCAAGCCCATTGCGAAGCCTGCCGCGCTGACGCTCCAAAAGTCACCGACGAAGAGCTGGCCGAGCTGATTCGCGAAATCCCGGACTGGAACATCGAAGTACGTGACGGCCACATGGAGCTGGAGCGCGTCTTCCTGTTCAAGAACTTCAAGCACGCCCTGGCGTTCACCAACGCCGTAGGCGAAATCGCCGAGGCCGAAGGCCACCACCCTGGGCTGCTGACCGAGTGGGGCAAAGTTACCGTGACCTGGTGGAGCCACTCGATCAAGGGCCTGCACCGCAACGACTTCATCATGTGCGCCCGCACCGACAAGGTGGCGGAAACGGCCGAAGGCCGGAAGTGATCGCTGAAAAAAGGGGCCGCAATCGGCCCCGTTTTTTTATGACTAATGTGCGCTGTTCGCCCGCAAAACCGACAAACGAGCGGTAAAAAAACCAAACTGTCATCCAGACTTGTGTATCCTGCCCCAGCTTTGCGAAGCTTCAACCGCGCCTGGCGCAGACTTTTCACTCACACTTGCGAGGAACGACGAGATGCACGAAATCCCGAATCTTCCCTTCCCAAGCCTGAACCCAGAAGAGCCATCCGTGACCGTTCACGCCGAACCGGCAGCTGCCGTCGAGCAGGATGGTGACGATCAATCCAGCGCTGACCAGGAATAAATCGCGCAACCTCCAACAGTGTGAAAACGGCTGACCTGCGGGCTACCCCCGTCATCACGTTTTCACACTGTCCAGAACCCTCGCAGGCCCCCATGCCCGAATCACCGCGCCCCCTTGCGGTCACACTGCAAGTCGTCTCCATCGTCCTTTTCACCTTCATTGGCTACCTCAACATCGGCATCCCGCTGGCCGTGTTGCCCGGCTATGTGCACAACGACCTGGGGTTCAGCGCCGTGGTCGCGGGCCTTGTGATCAGCGTGCAGTACCTCGCCACGCTGCTCAGCCGCCCCTCCGCCAGCCGCATCATCGACAACCACGGCAGCAAGAAGGCGGTCATGTACGGCCTTGTAGGCTGCGGGCTTAGCGGGGTGTTCATGCTGGCCTGCGCCTTCCTCACCCACCAGCCCTGGCTGAGCCTGGCCTGCCTGCTGGTCGGCCGGCTAGCACTGGGCAGCGCCGAAAGCCTGGTAGGTGCGGGCGCGATTGGCTGGGGCATCGGTCGGGTGGGCGCTGAAAACACCGCCAAGGTCATCTCCTGGAACGGCATCGCCAGCTATGGCGCACTGGCCGTCGGTGCACCGCTGGGCGTGCTGATGGTCAAGAGCCTGGGGCTGTGGAGCATGGGCGTCAGCATTATCCTGCTGTGCATCCTCGGCCTGCTGCTGGCCTGGCCGAAACAGGCCGCCCCTATCGTCAGTGGCGTACGCCTGCCGTTCCTGCGCGTGCTGGGCAAGGTGTTCCCGCACGGTTCGGGACTGGCCCTGGGCTCGATCGGCTTTGGCACCATCGCCACGTTCATCACCTTGTACTACGCCAGCCGCGGCTGGGCCAATGCCGCGCTGACCTTGAGCCTGTTCGGCGCCAGCTTCATCAGTGCGCGGCTGCTGTTTGGCAACCTGATCAACCGCATTGGCGGGTTCCGGGTGGCGATTGCCTGCCTGTCGGTGGAAACACTGGGGTTGGTGATGCTGTGGCTGGCGCCCAGCGCCGAGTTGGCCTTGGCAGGAGCAGCGCTTAGCGGGTTTGGCTTCTCGCTGGTGTTCCCGGCGCTGGGTGTGGAGGCGGTGAATCAGGTGTCGGCGGCCAACCGCGGGGCGGCTGTGGGGGCGTATTCGCTGTTCATTGACTTGTCGCTGGGGGTGACCGGGCCACTGGTGGGCGCGGTGGCGGCGGGGTTCGGGTTTGCTTCGATGTTTCTGTTTGCGGCGGGTGCGGCGGGTTGTGGGCTGGTGTTGAGCCTGTATCTGTACAGGCAGGTGCGGCGGCATCGAGATCATTGAAAGCTGGGGGCTGCCTGGCAGCCCCCGAAGCCCTGAACGTTAACGCTGGGCGTACTGCAACACCACTTCAAGCGGGTGGCGCATCTTGCGCTCGGTCATGCGCTTGACCTGGCTGCGGCACGAGTAACCGGTCGCCAGCGGCTCTCCTTCCTTGTCCAGCTTGGTTGCCCAGCTTTGCTCGAAGATGGTCCGCGAAGTCTCCTGGTTACGCGCCTCGTGGCCGTAGGTCCCCGACATACCGCAGCAACCCGTCGCCTCGGTCACCAGCTTCAGGCCCAGGCGGGCAAACACCTGCTCCCACTGTTTGGTACTGGCCGGCACGTTGGTCTTCTCGGTGCAGTGCGCCATCAGGCGGAAGTTGCCCGGTGCGGTCGGCGCCTGCTCGGGCAGCACGTCCATCAGCCATTCCTGCGGCAACAGCACCTTCGGGCAACCGTCCAGCCCCGGCACTTTCTGGTACTCCTGGCGGTACACCAGGGTCATCGCCGGGTCCAGCCCCACCAGAGGCACACCGCAGTCGGCCAGGGCCTTGAGCTGGGTAGCGTTACGGATCGCCGCCTTGGCGAACGCCCCCAGGAAGCCCTGTACATGCAAAGGCTTGCCGTTGGCACTGTAAGGCGCCAGGAATACCCGGTGGCCCAGGCGGTGGGCCAGGTCGATGAAGGCTGACAGCAGCGGGGTCTCGAAATAGCGGGTGAAGGCGTCCTGCACCAGCACGATGCTGCGCTCGCGCTGGGCCGGGGTCAGTTCACGCAGGGCCGGCACACTGGCCACGCCGACACGGCAACGGGTCAGCGTGGACTGGAAGTTGAAGCGGCTGATCAACGGGCTGTCGACCATGCCAATGCTGTCGGCCAGCAGCTTGCTGACCCACTTAGAGCCCATGACCGCGTTGTACAGGCCCGGTGCGTGGGCCAGGTACGGGATGGTGAATTCCAGCGAGCCGATCAGGTAGTCACGCAGCGGGCGCTGATAGCGGCCGTGGTACAGCTCGAGGAAGCGCGAACGGAAGTCCGGCACGTTGACTTTGATCGGGCACTGCCCGGCGCACGACTTGCACGCCAGGCAGCCGGCCATGGCGTCGTACACTTCGTGGGAGAAGTCTTCCTGCCCCTGGCTGCGCGCGCGGTTGTTGCGCAGGCGTGCCGGGAGGCCCTTGAGCCACGACACCTTGTTGCGGGCTGCGGCCAACACGTCGATGTTCGCTTCGCCTTGCAGGCGCAGCCACTCGCGCATCAGCGAGGCGCGGCCCTTGGGCGAATGCTGGCGCTCACGGGTGGCCTTCCACGACGGGCACATGGCGTCGTTGGGGTCGTAGTTGTAGCAGGCGCCGTTGCCGTTGCAGTGCACGGCACTGGGGAAGTCCTGCCACACGCGCTCGTCGATGGTGCGGTCGAGGTCGCCGCGCAGGGTTACGCCATCGACCGGGGTCAGGCCCTCGGCACTGCCCAGCGGTGTGCAGATCTTGCCGGGGTTGAGCTGGTTGTGCGGGTCGAAGGCGCCTTTCAGGCGCTGCAGCGCCGGATACAGCTCACCAAAGTACTCCGGCACGTATTCCGAACGCAGGCCTTTGCCGTGCTCGCCCCACAGCAGGCCGCCATAGCTTTTGGTCAGCGCGGCCACGGCGTCGGAAATCGGCTTCACCAGCGCGGCCTGGGCCGGGTCCTTCATGTCCAGCGCCGGGCGCACGTGCAGTACACCAGCATCGACGTGGCCGAACATGCCGTAGGCCAGGCCGTAACCGTCCAGCAGGGCGCGGAAGTCGGCGATGTAGTCGGCCAGTTGCTCTGGCGGTACCGCCGTGTCTTCCACGAACGGCTGCGGGCGCACCTCGCCCTCGACGTTACCCAGCAAGCCCACCGAACGCTTGCGCATCACGTAGACGCGGGTCACCGCCTCGGCGCCTTCAGCCAGCGTATGCCCCAGGCGCTCGACACTGGTATCCGCCTGCAAGTGCTCGACGAAGGCTTGCACCCGGGCGTTGACCTCAGCCGGCTCATCGCCGCAGAACTCCACCAGGTTGATACCCAGGGTCGGGCGGTCGGGGTCGGCCGGGAAGTACTCGGCAACGCTGTGCCAAACGATGTCCTTCATCGCCAGCATCAGCACCTTGGAGTCGACGGTCTCGATCGACAGCGGCTTGTGCGCCATCAGCGCATTGGCATCACGCAGGGCATCCATGAAGCTGGTGTAGCGCACGTTCACCAGTACCGCATATTTGGGGATCGGCAGCACGTTGAGCTTGGCTTCCACCACATAGCCCAGCGAGCCCTCGGCACCACACAGCACGCTGTTGAGGTTGAAGCGGCCCTGCTCATCGCGCAGGTGCGCCAGGTCATAACCGGTCAGGCAGCGGTTCAGCTTGGGAAAAGTGGTTTCGATCAGTTCAGCCTGGGTTTCCTGGATCTCCCGGGCCATGCGGTACACCTCGCCGACCCGGCCAGGTGCGGCACAGGCCTGTGCCAGCGCGGCATCGTCGATTGGCAGGCTGTGCAGGCGTTCGCCGCCGAGCAGCACGCTGTGCAGCTCCAGCACATGGTCGCGGGTTTTGCCGTAGGTGCAGCTGCCTTGGCCACTGGCGTCGGTGTTGATCATGCCGCCGACAGTGGCACGGTTGGAGGTGGACAGCTCAGGGGCGAAGAACAGCCCGTGCGGCTTGAGCGCGGCATTGAGCTGGTCCTTGACCGTACCGGCCTGCACCCGCACCCAACGTTCCTCGACGTTGATTTCGAGGATCTTGTTCATATGGCGCGACAGGTCGACGACGATGCCGTCGGTCAGCGACTGGCCATTGGTGCCGGTGCCACCGCCGCGCGGGGTCAGCTTGACGTTCTGGAAACGCGCCTCGCCCATCAGTGTGGCAACCCGCGCCACATCGTCGGCATCCAGCGGGAACACTGCGGCCTGGGGCAAGCGCTGGTAAATCGAGTTGTCGGTGGCCAACACCGTGCGGGTGCCGTAGTCGGCACTGATCTGGCCACGGAAGCCGCTGTTGCGCAGGGCTTCGAGGAATTCGGGGTAGTTGGCGCTCGGTGCAACGGTCGGCAGCTGGGCGATCATCGAAGGATGGCCTCTTGATATTGGCTAATTCACGGGACTCCTGTCGCTCCGGCATGGGTTGATGCATGCAGGGATGACGTATACGCCAATGTTCCTGTAGTTTCGCTTTAGGAGCAAACGGATAATCCTGCCGCTATCAATGACTTTTATGAATGAATTACCGCCACCTGACACCGTCCATGTCGCTGCTGTTGGCCTTCGAGGCCGCCGCCCGCCATGAAAGCTACACCCGCGCCGCCGCCGAACTGTCGCTGACGCAAAGCGCGGTCAGCCGCCAGGTGCAGGCGCTGGAACAGCAACTGGGCCTCACCTTGTTCCGCCGCGAAGGCCGCCAGGTACAGCTGACGGATGTGGGTCGCCTTTACCAACGCGAGCTCAGCGAGGCGCTGGGGCGCATCCGCAGTGCCACCTTGCAGGCGCTGGCGTACCAGTCGGGGGTCGGCACCTTGCGCCTGGCTACCCTGCCAACGTTCGGCTCGAAATGGCTGCTGCCACGGCTGCATGCGTTCTACAGCGCCCACCCGGGCATGCTGGTGCACATCCATTCACGTATCGAAGCCATCAACTTCGACACCAGCGAAATCGACGCCGCCATCGGTGTGGCCAGTCACGACCTGCCGGGGCTGATCTGCCATCGCCTGCATGCCGAGGAACTGGTGGTGATCCTGCCACCGGAGGCCGGGGCCGACAGCCAAGGCTGGAGCCCGGCACGGATCAGTGAAGAGGTGCTGTTGAATGTGGCCAACAACCCGCATGCCTGGGGCGAGTGGTTCTCGCACCATGGCCTGCCGCACCGGGCAATGCGCCTGGGGCCCAGCTTCGAGCTGACCTCGCACCTGATCCAGGCAGTGCGGGCCGGGATTGGTATCGGGCTGGTGCCGCGTATTCTGGTGGAAGAGGAGTTGGCCAAGGGTGAGCTGCACAGCCCGGGCGTGGCGTTTGCCAGCCAGCGTAGTTATTACCTGATCTACCCGCCCAGGAATGAGGCCTTGCCGTCGTTGCGGGCATTCAGGGGCTGGTTGCTGGAGCAGATCTGATGTGTTGCCTGCACAGGCAACAAAAAACCCGAAGCCAGTCACCTGACTTCGGGTTTTTGCATACGGCCTTGAGTTGCTTACTTGGCCACGTGACCCACAGCCCCACCGGCATTCATCCGGCGGCGCGGCTTGACCATGTAGACCACAAACATCCCGAACAACCAAACCGGCATGACATACACCGAAACCTGTATACCCGGAATCATCAGCATGATGCCGAGGATCAGCACCACGAAGGCCAGCACCACGTAGTTACCGTAGGGGTACCACAGCGCCTTGAACAGCGGCTTCTGGCCGGTACGGTCCAGGTGCTGGCGGAACTTCAGGTGCGAATAGCTGATCATCGCCCAGTTGATCACCAGGGTAGCCACCACCAGCGACATCAGCAGCTCCAGGGCATTCTGCGGCATCAGGTAGTTGAGCAGTACGGCCACGAAGGTAACGGCAGCCGACACCAGGATCGAACGCACGGGCACACCACGCTTGTCGACCTTGGCCAGCGACGCCGGGGCATCGCCCTGTTCGGCCATGCCCAGCAGCATGCGCGCGTTGCAGTAGGTGCCGCTGTTGTACACCGACAGTGCGGCTGTCAGGACCACGAAGTTCAGCAAGTGGGCAGCAACGTCACTGCCCAGCAGCGAGAACACTTGCACGAACGGGCTGCTGCCATAGCTGCCACCCGAGGCATCGATGCTGGCGACCAGGTTGTCCCATGGCGTCAACGACAGCAATACCACCAAGGCACCTACGTAGAAAATCAGGATACGCCAGATGACCTGGTTGATCGCCTTGGGGATCACGGTCTTCGGCTTGTCGGCTTCGGCAGCAGTGAAACCGAGCATTTCCAGGCCACCGAACGAGAACATGATGAACGCCAGGGCCATCACCAGCCCGCTGACACCGTTCGGGAAGAAGCCGCCGTGGGACCACAGGTTGGCGATGGTGGCATCCGGCCCGCCGCTGCCGCTGGTGAGCAGGTAGGCACCCAGGCCGATCATGCTGACGATGGCCACGACCTTGATGATGGCGAACCAGAATTCGGCTTCACCGAAGAACTTCACGTTCATCAGGTTGATGGCGTTGATCAGCACGAAGAACGCCGCCGCAGTGACCCAGGTCGGGATCTCCGGCCACCAGTAGTGGACATACTTGCCAACCGCCGAAAGCTCCGACATGCCCACCAGGATATACAGCACCCAGCAGTTCCAACCCGACAGGAAGCCGGCGAAGCCGCCCCAGTAGGTGTGTGCAAAGTGGCTGAACGAGCCGGCCACCGGCTCTTCGACAATCATCTCGCCAAGCTGGCGCATGATCATGAAGGCGATGAAGCCGCAGATGGCGTAGCCAAGGATCATCGACGGGCCGGCGGATTTCATCACGCCTGCCGAGCCGAGGAACAGGCCGGTACCAATTGCACCACCCAGGGCGATCAACTGGATATGGCGGTTCTTCAGGCCCCGCTTGAGCTCGCCTGAATGCATGTTTTGTCCACTCATGAACGAAGTCACCTGCATTGTTTTTATCTGTGACGGAATCGGACCCACCGCGCTCGTGGCGCAGCGGAATGGGCAAGGTGGTTACCTTGGGTTTCTTGACCTCAGGCGCCGCCGAAGCGGGTCAACCCGGCGTGATCAAGAGTGCGCGGTACGCAAAAGGGTCACAGGTAAAACGCGGCGCACTGTATACCCCTGCAAGCGCGCAGGCGTCAACGCGTTGCGCTCTTCCATCCGGAAAAAACGCAGCGATCCTGTGGTATGGGCCTTCAAAGGCAGAGTGATCGGCGTACATGGCGCCTCCATTTGTTGTTTTGTCAGCCAGGCTCTGTGGACGGGCTCTTGCACACGGCAATGGCGGCTATAACACCGTGGGGACGGGGGTTCGGGCAAGGGAGGGCAAGGTGGAGTTGGCGGGTTTGGCACATCGGTGACGGCAAGGTTTGTTTACACGATTGGGTTAAATCTGGAATCAGGGCTGAAACCGGCCATATTCGTATAAATTTCTTTACAAGCCGGTTCAAGAACTTGCCAGTCGTCAGAAAAATTCTTTTTGTTCAATATCTTGCCGTGCCCGCAATACATCGCAGGCATAAAAAAACCAGCCCGAAGGCTGGTTTCTCATCACCACGCAGGCCGATCAGCCACGCGGTTTACCGCGACCACGGCCTGCCGGCTTGTCACCTTCAGGCTTGGCCGGACGCTTGCGCATTTCGCTCGGGCGCTCGGCCACCGTGCTGCCGCGGGTGTTTTTACGCGGAGCCTCTTCACGCGGCTGACGCGCCGGGCGTTCACCGGTAGCGGCACCTTCGTGGGCCGGGCGCAGGTTGCGCACGCGCTCGCCACGGCCCAGCGGGCGGGTCGACTTGCGCTGCAGGCGCTCCATCTTGTCCTTGGCCTTGAGCTTCATGGCGGGCAGCGCAACCGGCTGCAGGCCCACTTCGGCGGCCAGGATGTCGATTTCGCCCTGGGTCATTTCACGCCAGCGGCCCATCGGCAGGTCGGAGTTGAGGAACACCGGGCCAAAACGCACGCGCTTCAGGCGGCTGACCACCATGCCCTGGGATTCCCACAGGCGACGCACCTCACGGTTACGGCCTTCCATCACCACACAGTGGTACCAGTGGTTGAAGCCTTCACCACCCGGTGCCTTCTGGATGTCGGTGAACTTGGCCGGGCCGTCTTCCAGCATCACACCGGCTTTCAGGCGCTCGATCATCTCGTCATCGACTTCACCGCGCACACGCACCGCATACTCACGGTCCATCTCGTAGGACGGGTGCATCAGGCGGTTGGCCAGTTCACCGTCGGTGGTGAACAGCAGCAGGCCAGTGGTGTTGATGTCGAGGCGGCCGATGTTGATCCAGCGGCCTTCTTTTGGCCGTGGCAGGCGGTCGAACACGGTCGGGCGGCCTTCCGGGTCGTCACGGGTGCAGATTTCGCCATCGGGCTTGTTGTACATGATCACCCGGCGAGTGGCCTCGGCGGCCTCCTCACGCTTGATCAGCTTGCCGTCTACGGCAATGGCGTCGTGCAGGTCGACGCGCTGGCCAAGGGTGGCCTCGACGCCGTTCACCTTGATGCGGCCCTGGCTGATCCAGGCTTCGACGTCACGGCGAGAACCCACGCCAATGCGTGCCAGCACTTTTTGCAGCTTTTCGCCGGATGGCGGGGTGATTTCGGTATCTTGCAGGTCTTGCTCACTCATCTGGGCACCTCCCGGTGTAGGAATGAAAACAGGTTTTTTGGCGACGAGCGCGCCAAAAGGCCGCGCATCATACGCGGTTCAGGGGAAGAACGCACTGGAGGGTAGAGGGTTTTGTGGGCTTTGGCTGGGGTTTCTGCCTAATGGTGGTGTATGGGCAACAGCAGATCAGGGCTGTAACTTGCCCTCTTCTTCCACCGAAGCCCCTGGTTCTTCCTCGCGCAAGTCATCAAAGTCGGTCTTCAACCCATCTTCCATGGCATCCAGCTCCACCAGCAAGCTACGGAAGCTGGTTTCCTCCTTCGGCTCAACACCCTCTTCTTCCTCCCCAAGGCTGGCATCTGCCAACGCCTGCAGGTGCGCCGGCACTGGCGCATCGTCCGGGTCGAGCACCGGCTCCGGCTCCATCTCGCGCAGCTCGGCCAAGGCCGGCAGCTCATCCAGGCTCTTGAGGTTGAAGTGGTCAAGAAACGCCTTGGTGGTGGCAAACATCGCCGGCCGCCCCGGCACTTCGCGGTAGCCGACCACGCGAATCCACTCGCGCTCCATCATGGTCTTGATGATGTTGCTGTTCACCGCCACGCCCCGCACGTCCTCGATCTCGCCACGGGTGATGGGCTGGCGGTAGGCAATCAGCGCCAGGGTTTCGAGCAGCGCACGTGAATAGCGTTGCGGGCGCTCTTCCCACAGGCGCCCGACCCAGGGCGCATAGTCCTCGCGGATTTGCAGGCGGTAGCCGCTGGCCACTTCCTTGAGCTCGAACGCTCGGCCATTGCACGACTTGCCCAGCACGTCCAGGGCCTGCTTGAACACCTTGGGCTCTGGGCGCTCGGCCTCTTCGAACAGCTGGTACAGGCGTTCCAGGGACTGCGGTTTGCCCGACGCCAGCAAGAAAGCTTCGATCAGCGACGCCAGGTCGCGGGGGTCATTCAGGTTCATCAGGTTCTTCAACAAGCGCCGGGCGGAGCCGCACGTGAATGGCGGCGAAAGGTTCATTCTGCACCAGTTCGATCAGCGATTCCTTCACCAGCTCGAGAATCGCCATGAAGGTGACCACCACGCCCAGCTTGCCCTCTTCGGCGGCAAACAACTCGACGAACGGCACGAAAGCACCGCCCTTTAGGCGCTCCAGCACCTGGCTCATGCGCTCGCGGGTAGACAGCGTTTCACGGGTGATCTGGTGGCTTTCGAACAGGTCGTTGCGGCGCATCACCTCGGCCATGGACACCAGCAACTCTTCCAGGCTCACTTGCGGCAACAGCTTGCGCACCTTGGCCTGCGGCGCCTCCAGGCGTGGCACCACCACATCGCGGCCTACCCGTGGCAATTCATCAATGCCTTCGGCGGCGGCTTTGAAACGCTCGTACTCCTGCAGGCGGCGGATCAGTTCGGCGCGTGGGTCGCCCTCCTCTTCCTCGACATCAGCCGAACGCGGCAGCAGCATGCGCGACTTGATCTCGGCGAGCATGGCGGCCATCACCAGGTACTCGGCGGCCAGTTCAAGGCGCACGCTTTTCATCAGCTCCACGTAGCCCATGTACTGGCGGGTGATTTCCGCCACCGGGATGTCGAGAATGTCGATGTTCTGCTTGCGGATCAGGTACAGCAGCAGGTCCAACGGGCCTTCAAAGGCCTCGAGGATGACTTCCAGCGCGTCCGGCGGGATGTACAGGTCCAGCGGCAGCTCGGTCAGGGCTTCGCCGTAGACCAGGGCCAACTGCAACTGCCGAGGCGCTTCGGCCTGTTCGGCCGGTGCCTCGGGCGTTTCCACCTGGCTCACGCGTTGACCAGGAACGGCGTGGGGTCGCCGCAGCCTTCGCGGATCAGCTCGGGCTCATCGCCGGAGAGGTCGATGATGGTAGAGGCCTTGAGGTCGCCGAAGCCGCCATCGATCACCAGGTCGACGTGATGCTCCAGGCGCTCACGGATTTCGTAAGGGTCGGTCATCGGCTCGGTGTCGCCCGGGAGGATCAGGCTCACGCTCATCAACGGCTCGCCCAGTTCGGCCAGCAGGGCCAGGGTGATGGCATGGGCCGGCACCCGCAGGCCGATAGTGCGGCGTTTATCGTGCAACAGCAGGCGCGGCACTTCACGCGTACCGTTGAGGATGAACGTGTAAGGCCCCGGCACATGCGCCTTGAGCAGGCGGAAGGTGCCGGTGTCGACCTTGGCGTACAACCCCAGCTGCGACATGTCGCAGCACATGAGGGTGAAGTTGTGCGTCTTGTCCAGCCCGCGCAGGCGCCGTACCCGTTCGATGGCCGCCTTGTCACCCATCTGGCAACCCAGTGCGTAGGCCGAATCCGTCGGGTACACCACCACACCGCCCTTGCGGATAATCTCGACAGCCTGCTTGATCAGGCGCTGCTGCGGGTTCTCCGGATGAATCTGGAAAAATTGGCTCACGTAGTCGTCCTGTTCATAGCGCCAAAGGCTGTTCATGGCTGAATCGACGCCACAGAGGTGGCAAGTCCTCGGGCAAAGGCCGATAGGCACCGATCTCGCCCCAGGTGCCGGGGCCGTGGAAGTCACTGCCAGCGCTTGCCAGCAGGCCGAACTCACGGGTGAGGATGGACAGGGTGCCCACCTGCTCGGCCGGCATCATCCCGTTGACCACCTCAAGTGCCTGCCCGCCTGCCTGAATATAGTCGGCAATCAACCGTCTGCGCTTGCTGCGGGTCAGATCGTAATGCATGGGGTGCGCCAGGCTCACCCACGCTTTGGACTGGCGCAGGGTGGCGACAGTTTCGTCGAGGGTCGGCCAGTGCTGCTTGACGTCGCCCAGCTTGCCGGCGCCCAGCCACTTGCGAAACGCTTCGCCACGGTCCTTGACGTGCCCGGCGCGCACCAGGTACTCGGCAAAATGCGGGCGCGCCGGGGCGTTGCCGCTGTCGCCCAGCTCGTGCTGCACGGCACGGGCGCCTTCGAGGGTGCCAGGCATGCCCTTGGCGGCCAGCCGTTTGTCGATTTCTTCGGCGCGCAGCCAGCGGCCACGGTGCAACGCTTCGATTGCCGCCAGCAAAGGCGGCGCGTCGAGCGGGAAGTCATAGCCCAGCACATGGATGGTCGCACCACCCCAGGTGCACGACAGCTCGACGCCGCTCACCCAGCGCATGCCCCGCTCGATGCAGGCCTGGCGTGCTTCGGGCAGGCCTTCGATGGTGTCATGGTCGGTCAGTGCCAGCGTTTGCACCCCGTGCTCATGGGCCCGGGCAACCAGTACCGAGGGCGACAGGGCGCCGTCGGAGGCCGTGCTGTGACAGTGCAGATCAACATTCATGGAGGAGCGCTTTCGCTGGAATCGATGTTTGTTATTATGCCGTCACATCCCGATTCTGGCTGCCATTGTGAAACAATTCATCGATTTCATCCCGCTGCTGCTGTTCTTCATCGTCTACAAGCTGGACCCGCGCCCCCTGGAAGTCGCCGGCCACAGCTTCGAATTCGGCGGCATCTACAGCGCCACGGCCATGCTGATCATCAGCTCGCTGGTGGTGTACGGCGCGCTGTTCCTGCGCCAGCGCAAGCTTGAAAAGGGCCAGTGGCTGACCCTGGTGGCCTGCCTGGTGTTCGGCGGCCTGACCCTGACGTTCCACAGCGAAACCTTCCTGAAGTGGAAGGCGCCGGTGGTGAACTGGCTGTTCGCCCTGGGCTTTGCCGGCAGCCACTTCATCGGTGACCGGGTGCTGATCAAGCGCATCATGGGCCACGCGCTGACCTTGCCCGATGTCATCTGGGCGCGCCTGAACGTGGCCTGGATTGCCTTCTTCCTGTTCTGCGGCGCGGCCAACCTGTTCGTCGCCTTCACCTTCCAGGACTTCTGGGTGGACTTCAAGGTGTTCGGCAGCCTGGGCATGACCGTGATCTTCCTGGTGGCGCAAGGCGTGTACCTGTCGCGCCACCTGCACGACGACCCTTCTACCTCCAAACCCAAGGATTGACATGCTCTACGCCATCATCGCCAGCGACGTCGCAAACTCCCTGGAAAAACGCCTGGCTGCCCGCCCGGCGCATATCGAACGCCTGCAGCAGCTCAAAGCCGAAGGCCGCGTGGTGCTGGCCGGCCCGCACCCGGCCATCGACAGCAACGACCCGGGCGAAGCGGGTTTCAGCGGTAGCCTGATCGTTGCCGAGTTCGAGTCCCTGGCTGCGGCGCAGGCTTGGGCAGATGCCGATCCGTACATTGCTGCGGGCGTTTACGACAAAGTCGTGGTCAAGCCATTCAAGCAAGTACTGCCGTGATCCAAGACCGTGTCGCCTGCTTCGCGGTCTCGCCCGCGAAGCAGGCGACACGGTAGAGGCAGTTACACAGTTGCCATCAGTCTGCGGTATCTTTGCCACTGGCGGGCCGAATAGCCGCCGTCAATGGTTGAAATGAGTGAGTCATGAGCGAGCTGTTACTGATTGATGATGACCAGGAGCTGTGCGAGCTGCTCAGCAGCTGGCTGACCCAGGAAGGGTTCACCGTACGTGCCTGCCACGATGGCCAGAGCGCACGCCAGGCCCTGGCCGAACACGCCCCGGCGGCCGTGGTGCTGGATGTCATGCTGCCCGACGGCAGCGGCCTGGAACTGCTCAAGCAGTTGCGCAGCGAACATACCGAACTGCCGGTATTGATGCTCTCCGCCCGTGGCGAGCCGCTGGACCGCATCCTTGGCCTCGAACTGGGTGCCGACGACTACCTGGCCAAACCCTGCGACCCACGTGAACTCACCGCCCGCCTGCGCGCCGTACTGCGCCGCAGCCACCCCACCGCCACCACCAGCCAGGTGGAGCTGGGCGACCTGGTGTACAGCCCTGCCCGTGGCGTGGCCAGTATCGATGGCCGCGAAATGACCCTGACCCTGTCCGAAAGCCGCATTCTCGAAGCGCTGCTGCGCCAGCCCGGCGAGCCGCTGGACAAACAAGAACTGGCGCAGATCGGCCTGGGCCGCAAGCTGACCCTGTACGACCGCAGCCTGGACATGCACGTCAGCAACCTGCGCAAGAAGATTGGCCCCCACGCCGATGGCCGGCCACGCATCGTGGCGTTGCGCAGCCGTGGCTATTACTACTGCCTGTGACATCGCCGGGGCCGCTGCGCGCCCCTATCGCGGCACAAGGCCGCTCCTACACAGGCTAATCATCTTTACCTTGCCTTTACCCTCTGCTGACTGCGCTTGACGGTGATCTCCCTAGACTGTGCTCATCCGGTAACCACCGGCCTATGAAAGGAGAGACACCATGCGCAAGACCCTTATCGCCCTGATGTTCGCCGCCGCCCTGCCGACCGTGGCCATGGCCATGCCTGACGGCGGCCCGCGTCACGACGGCCCGCATCATCGCGGTGATGCGCCTTTCCACCAGCTGGACCTGAGCCGCGACCAGCGTCAGCAGATCGGCAAGCTGATGGGCGAGCAGATGCAACAGCGCCGCGACATCACCGAGCGCTACCTGTCCAAGCTGCCGGCCGCCGACCAGAAAGCCATGAAGGACGAGCTGAAAGCCAGCCGCGACAAGACCGACAGCGCCGTGCGCAATTTGCTCAAGCCTGAGCAGCAGAAGAAGTTCGACGAACTGCAAAAGGAACGCGCCGCCAAGAAAGCCGAGTGGCAGGAGTTCCAGGCCTGGAAAGCTGAAAAAGGCACCAAGGCTCAGTAAGCTGTCTGCCCAATGCCCGGCCCGCATCACTGCGGGCCGGGCTTTTCCCGTTTAGGAGGTGCACTTGCGTTCATTGTTCTGGCGCATCCTGGCCAGTTTCTGGCTGGCCATTACCCTGGTCGCAGGCCTGTCGATCCTGTTGGGCCACATGCTCAACCAGGACGCCTGGATCCTCAGCCGTCACCCGGGCCTGAATACCTTGGCCAGCAAGTGGGCCAGGCATTACGAGCAGGAAGGCCTGGATTCGGCACAGCACTTCCTGGAACGGCGTAAAGACCGCTACAAGATCGACGTGCAAGTGCTCGACGACAGTGGCGAAGCCGTGGTGCCCGGTACCTTCCCGCGCCGTGCAGCGGCCTTCGAAGCGCGCCAGCACAATGACCAGCGGCGCCTGCCGTGGCGCAGGCTGACCGAGGAATACACCAGCCCCGACACCGGCGAAACCTACCTGCTGATCTACCGCATTCCCCACCCGGCACTGGATGCCTGGCACCGCGAAAGCCTGATGTGGCCGCTCAGTGCACTGGGCATCGCCCTGGTTGTGCTGACGTTGTTCAGCCTGCTGGTGACCCTGTCCATTACCCGCCCGCTCAGCCGCCTGCGCAGCGCGGTGCATGACCTGGGGCAGACCACCTACCAGCAGAACAGCCTGGCGCGGCTGGCAGCGCGGCGCGACGAGTTCGGTGTGCTGGCCAAGGACTTCAACAAGATGGGCGCGCGCCTGCAAAGCACCATCGGCAGCCAGCGCCAGTTGCTGCGCGATGTGTCGCACGAGTTGCGTTCCCCATTGGCCCGACTGCGTATTGCCCTGGCGCTGGCCGAGCGCGCCGAGCCCGAGCAGCGGGAAACCCTGTGGCCACGCCTGACCCGCGAGTGCGACCGCCTGGAAGACCTGATCAGCGAAATTCTGGCCCTGGCCCGGGTGGATGCCGAGCAGGCCCATGCCGAACCGGTCGACCTCAACGCCCTGCTGGGCAGCGTGCGCAAGGATGCCCTGCTCAGCGCGCCCGACCAGGATGTGCGCCTCGAGGCGCAGCCTGGGTTGACCTTGCAAGGTTGGCCGACGCTGATCGAGCGGGCCGTGGACAACCTGCTGCGCAATGCCTTGCGCTTCAATCCGGTCGGGCAGCCGGTAGAAGTGAGTGCAGTGCGTGAGCAGGACCGCATAGTGATAAGCGTGCGTGACCATGGACCGGGGGCTGCAGCGGAACACCTGGCGCAGCTGGGCGAACCCTTCTTCCGCGCGCCGGGGCAGGAAGCGCCGGGGCATGGGCTGGGGCTGGCGATTGCGCGCAAGGCGGCGGAGCGCCATGGCGGCAGCCTGATTTTTGACAATCATCCACAGGGTGGATTTGTGGCCAGGCTGGAGTTGCCTGTCGCTGAGGCTGCTGGCAGTTGAGGTGATGTAAAGGCCACCGGCCTCTTCGCGGGCACGCCCGCGAAGAGGCCGGTGGCCCTGATACGACAATCAGCCCAAAACGGCGTTACTCGCCCCAGACGCTGACGAAATCAGCCGTTTCCAGAATCGGCGCCGTACGCGGCTCGGTCAGCGGCGTGCCGACATACAGGTACCCGATCAACTCCTCGTTCTCGGCCAACCCCAACCCCTTGTGCACATGGGCATCGAACGCCATGTCCCCGGTTCGCCACACCGCGCCGATACCCTGCGCATGTGCGGCAATCAGAATGCCATGCGCCGCACAGCCCGCCGCCAGGCGCTGTTCGGACTTCGGCACCTTGAAGTGCTCCTGCAGCTTGGCCACCACCACAATCAGCAGCGGCGCCCGCAACGGCATGGCGCGGGCCTTGTCCAGCGCGGCCTGGCTGGCGTCGCCCCTGCTCTGCACGGCTTCGGCAAACAGCTCGCCCAGCTTCTCACGGCCCTGGCCTTCGATGGTCAGAAAGCGCCAGGGGCGCAGCTGGCCGTGGTCCGGGGCGCGCAAGGCGGCCTGGAACAGCGCCTCGCGCTGGGCAGCGTTCGGCGCCGGGTCGGTCAGGCGTGGCACGGAAACACGGTTGAGCAATGCGTCGAGAGCCTCCATCGGCTACCCTCCTGGCAGTTGAATGTGCGGCCATTCTAGCGTTTACATCACCAGACCCATAGGTAGAATGGCGCCCTTCCGAATCGAGTCAGAGCAGATCACATGGCGTTGCCGACCTTAAGGATCATTGGTTTCATCATCGGCATCTTCCTGATTACCCTCGCCGTCAGCATGGCCGTGCCCATGGCGACCCTGGTAATTTTCGAACGCACCGGTGACATGCCGTCGTTCCTCTGGTCGAGCCTGATCACCTTCATCGCCGGGCTGGCCCTGGTGATGCAGGGGCGCCCCGAACATGTGCACCTGCGCCCACGCGACATGTACCTGCTGACGGTCAGCAGCTGGTTGGTGGTGTGCGTGTTCGCCGCCCTGCCGTTCCTGCTGACCCAGCACATCAGCTACACCGACGCCTTCTTCGAAAGCATGTCGGGCATCACCGCCACCGGCGCCACCGTGCTCAGCGGGCTCGACACCATGTCACCCGGCATTCTCATGTGGCGCTCGATGCTGCACTGGCTTGGCGGTATCGGTTTCATCGCCATGGCGGTGGCGATCCTGCCGCTGCTGCGCATCGGTGGCATGCGCCTGTTCCAGACCGAGTCGTCCGACCGTTCGGAAAAGGTCATGCCGCGTTCGCACATGGTCGCCAAGTCGATCGTGGGGGTGTACGTCGGCTTCTCGATCCTTGGCTCGCTGGCCTTCTGGTGGGCAGGCATGAGCCCGTTCGATGCGATCAACCACGCCATGTCGGCGATCTCTACCGGCGGTTTCTCCACCTCTGACCAGTCGCTGGCGAAATGGGACATCCCGGCCGTGCATTGGGTGGCGGTTGTGGTGATGATCATGGGCAGCTTGCCGTTCACCCTGTATGTGGCCACCCTGCGCGGCAACCGCAAGGCGCTGATCCGCGACCAGCAGGTGCAGGGCTTGCTGGGCATGCTGGTGGTTACCTGGATAGTGCTGGGCACCTGGTACTGGTACAGCACCAACCTGCACTGGCTCGACGCCTTGCGCCATGTGGCGCTGAACGTGACCTCGGTGGTCACCACCACCGGCTTCGCCCTGGGCGACTACAGCCTGTGGGGCAACTTCTCGCTGATGCTGTTCTTTTACCTGGGTTTCGTGGGCGGCTGCTCCGGCTCGACGGCGGGCGGTATCAAGATTTTCCGCTTCCAGGTGGCCTACATCCTGCTCAAGGCCAGCCTTAACCAACTGATCCACCCGCGCGCGGTGATCAAGCAGAAATACAACGGCCACCGCCTAGATGAAGACATCGTGCGTTCGATCCTGACGTTTTCGTTCTTCTTCGCCATCACCATCTGCGTCATGGCCCTGCTGCTGTCGTTGCTGGGCGTGGACTGGATGACCGCGTTGACCGGTGCCGCCGGTACGGTTTCAGGTGTGGGCCCCGGGCTGGGCGAAGTGATCGGCCCGTCGGGCAACTACGCCACGCTGCCGGACGCAGCCAAGTGGATTCTGGCGGCCGGCATGCTGCTCGGCCGACTCGAAATCATTACGGTGCTGGTGCTGTGTATGCCGGCGTTCTGGCGTCACTGACCGCTTCGGCCTCCGCGCCCATACGGGCACGGTACTCACTCGGCGTGGCATCGAACCAGCGGCGGAATGCCCGGTAGAAGTTGCTGGGGTCGGCAAAGCCCAGCAGGTACGCGACCTCCAGCAGGGTCATGCCCGGCTGGGCCAGGTACTGCTCGGCCAGTTCGCGGCGGGTGTCGTCAAGCAAGGCCTGGAAGCTGGTGCCCTCCTCCTGCAGCCGCCGCTGCAAGGTACGTTGCGACAGGTGCAGGGCCTGCGCCAGGGTCTCGCGCTTGGGCTCGCCCTGCGGCAGGATGCGGCACAGCACCTGGCGCACGCGGTGGGTAACCCTGCTTTCGGAAAAACGGGCCAGATACTCCCCGGCAAAACGGTCATGCAACACGGCCATGGCCTCATTGGCAGTGGGCAGCGGCGCCTCCATGTCGGCCCGTTCGAACACCAGCGCATCGTGCGGCGCACCGAACACCAGCGGCGAATGAAACGCCACCTTGTACGGTTCGATATTCTTCGGCTGAGGCCCCTGCACCAGCACCCGCCTCGGCTGTACCGGGCGGCCGCTGAGCCATTTGCACAGTGCCAACGCGCAAGCCAGCGAGGCCTCGGCGCTGTGCCGCGTGGGCGGCAGGTGGTCGCCATGTACGGTCAGGATCAGGGAATAACCTTCAGGGCCAAGCACGAAGCTCAGGTCCGAGCTTTCGGCGATGATGCGCTGGTAACGCACCAGGCGCTCGAAGCCTTCGGCCAGCGTGCGGCTGGACATCAACGCATAGCCCACCACATGGAACGACGCCGGGCGTACCACGCGCGCCATGTTCAAGCCGATGGCCTCATTACCCGACAGCTCCACCGCCAGCTGCCAGAGCCGGGTCATGGAGTCCTGCGGGAAGCGGGCGTCAGGGTCGTCGAGGGCCGCGAAGTCCAGCCCCAGCTGCTTGAACATGGCCTGGCAGTCCAGCCCTTCCAGTTCGAGTGCCTTCACAATCCCTGATGCCCAGCTGGCTGACGTGGTTCTTTCGCTCATGACAGGCTTCTTTCTACCGACCGCTCCTGCGGTGAACCCCAAGGATATTCAATTGGCGCCTATTGTCACTGGTAGGCCCCGCCAATCACTCTAGACTCGAATCAGGCTCCACGCCGTGCATCTTGTCCAGAAGTATTAATCCCGGAGCACTGCCATGAACCGCACAGCGCAGTTTCGCAGTTTTGCCGAGTTCTATCCGTACTACCTGGGGGAACACAGCAACCCCACCTGCCGCCGCCTGCACTTTGTCGGCACCAGCCTGGTGATTGCCTTGCTGGCCTATACCATTGGCAGTGGCAAGTGGTTGCTGTTGCTGGCCGTGCCACTGTTCGGCTACGGCTTTGCCTGGGTCGGGCATTTCTTTTTCGAGAAGAACCGGCCGGCAACCTTTACCTATCCGCTTTACAGCCTGATAGGGGATTTCGTGATGTTCAGGGATATCCTGCTGGGCAAGATCAGCCTGTAGGCAACTGGGCTGCACAGCAGCCCTCTATGCCGGTTCTCGCATCGCCGCGGCTACCTGCGCTTCCCGTGCCTGGGCATCCGCCAGGCGGTACAGCTCGATGCTGCCATCCCAATGCTCGATCAGCGCCGTGCATGACTCCACCCAATCGCCGCAATTGAGGTACTCCACCTCTCCTACCTTGCGGATTTCAGCGTGATGAATATGCCCACACACCACACCGTGAAAACCACGTCGGGTGCACTCGTGGGCAATGGCATCCTCGAAATCGCTGATGAAGTTCACCGCGCCTTTTACCTTGTGCTTGAGGTACGCCGACAGCGACCAGTAGCCATAGCCGTACCGCGCACGCCAGTGATTGAGCCAGCGGTTAAGCACCAAGGTGAACTCGTAGGCGCGATCACCGAGGAACGCCAGCCAGCGGTGGTAACGGGTAATCACGTCGAACTGGTCGCCATGAATCACCAGCAGCCGACGACCATCAGCGGTCAGGTGCTCGGCCTCGTCCACCAGCTGGATATTGCCCAGTATCAGCCTGGAGTAACGGCGCAGGAATTCATCATGATTGCCGGTGACATAGATCACCTCGGTGCCGCGCTTGCTCATGGTCAGCAGCCGGCGGATCACGTTGGTGTGGGCTTGTGGCCAGTAGATGCCGCCGCGCAGCTTCCAGCCATCGATGATATCGCCGACCAGGTACACCCGGTCGGCCTGGTAGCCCTTGAGGAACTGCGACAGGTGTTCGGCCTGGCAGTCACGAGTGCCCAAGTGCACGTCGGAGATCCACAGGGTGCGCACACGTTGCTTGCGCGAGGGGCGGGACAGTTCGGCATGGGTCATGGGCAGGCTCCGGCGCAGTTTGCTGGAGACTGGCAGGCGCGCGTGACAGCGCCGTGGCAAAACGGTGACGAGTGATGGTGTGCAGCGAATGAGGCACAATGGGCTTCTGCCCTGCGAGGACCTCCCATGACCGCCGGCCCGATCCTCTCGCTGCGCCATTACCGCCACAGCCTGATCGCCCACAGCCACGAACACCCGCAACTGGTGTTCGGCCTGCGCGGCCGCCTGGAGTTCGAGGTGCAAGGGCAAGGCGCCGGCATCGATCGGCAGGGACTGGTCGTGGTACCGGCCGGCGCGCACCACACCTGTGCCAGCGACGGCGGCAGCCACTGCCTGGTGCTCGATGTGCCTGGCGAGCAGTGGTTGCACGAGCAGTTGGGCGAGCATGCCGATGCCAGCCGCCGGCTGCTCGACTGCCCTGCCGCGCTGGGCCTGGACGACCGCCAGCAGCAGTTGGTGGACTGGTTGGCGGCCAGCCCCATGGACGACCCGCTGATTGCCCGGCAAGGCGCGGCGCTGCTGCTGGCCAGCCTCAACTCCAACGCAGCAGCCAGCGTTACCGCCAGCCGGCGCCTGCCCTATGCGGCCTTCGATGCGCATATCGAGCAGCATGCCGCCTACCCGCTGCAGGTGGCCGACCTGGCGCGGCTGGCCGGGCTTTCCAGTGCCCGGCTGCATGCGCGATTCATGGTGGAATGTGGCATGACGCCGATGGACTACATTCGCCAGCGACGTTTGCTCAAGGCGCGGCGGCTGGTGACACAAACCTTGTTGCCGATGGGGGAGATTGCTGCGCAGGTGGGGTATAGCTCGCAGAGTGCGTTCTCGGCGGCGATGTTGCGGGCGTTCGGGTGTACGCCTTTGGCGTTGCGGCGCGAGCCTGGCGATAACTGACAGCAGTCTTGCGACAGAACGGGTTTGCCTGAACCTTTACACTTTGGCTGTACCGGCCCTTTCGCGGGCAAGCCCGCGAAGAGGCCGGCACAGCCATTAGAGATCTTGAGCAAGGACCACCATGAACCACCGCACCGCCCTCGGCGCCCTGCACATTGGCGCGCTGTTCTTCGGCCTGACCGGCGTCTTCGGCAAACTGGCCGCCAGCGCCAGCCCGGCAATCATCGTGTTCGGCCGCGCCGCCTTCGCCGTGCTTGCCCTGGCCCTGTTCGCCAGCCTCGCCGGCCCGGGCTGGCAACGCCTGAGCAGTCAGGACATCCGCCGCCTGCTGCTCGGTGGTGTGCTGCTGGCCGGCCATTGGGTCAGCTTCTTCATCGCCGTCAAAGTCGGCGGCGTGGCCATCGCCACCCTCGGCTTCGCCAGTTTCCCGGCCTTTACCGTCATCCTCGAAGGCCTGCTGTTCCGCGAACGCATCCGCCGCAACGAGGCCGTGCTGGTACTGCTGGTCAGCATAGGCCTGGTCCTGGTCACGCCGGCCTTCGATCTGGCCAGCGAAGCCACGGGCGGCCTGCTCTGGGCACTGCTTTCCGGGTTGCTTTTCTCGCTGCTGTCACTCACCAACCGCGCCGGCTCCGGGCGCTTGCCTGCGGTTCAGGCTGCGCTGTGGCAAAACCTGGTGGTGGGCCTGTGCCTGCTGCCCTTCGCAGCACCGGGCCTGGCAGACGTGGCAGCCATGGACTGGCTGTGGATCGCCCTGCTCGGCATCTTCTGCACCGGCGTGGCGCACAGCCTGTTCGTGGCCAGCCTGGCGGTAATCAAGGCGCGTACCGCCGCCGTGGTGTTCGGCATGGAACCGGTCTACGGCATTGCCGTGGCCTGGGTCGTGTTCGCCGAAACCCCGACGCTGCGCATGCTACTGGGCGGCGCGCTGATCATCTTCGCCATCGTGCTGTCCAGCCGCCTGGCCGCCGAGCAGCCGCCCAAGCAGCCACTGCCCGAAGGTGCGTGATCAGCGGTCGTTATGGCCAAGGTCACGCTGAGGGTCGATCTGGTCACGTACCCGCTGCTTCAGCACCTTGGCCTCGGGGAAGCCGCCGTCGGCCTTGCGCTCCCAGATCTGCACACCATTGCAGGTGATGCGGAAGATACCGCCAGTGCCCGGCTCCAGCGCCACCCGGCCAAGGTCGTCGGCGAAGGTGCTGAGCAGTTCCTGGGCCAGCCAGGCAGCACGCAGCAGCCATTGGCACTGGGTGCAATAAGTGATGACGATTTCCGGCTTGCTGTCGGCCATGGTGGCGCATCTCCAGGTAAGGGGCCGCTTATACTAGCGGTCTTTAGCCCACGGTTTGAGACTCACGATGCGCCGTTTGCTGTTCTGCTTTCTGCTCACCCTCACCAGCCTCACGGCAATTGCCGCCGAACCGGCCAGGCCCAAGGTCGGGCTGGTGTTGTCTGGTGGTGCGGCCCGTGGCCTGGCCCATATCGGCGTGCTCAAGGCCCTGGAAGAACAAGGCGTGCGCATTGACGCCATCGCCGGCACCAGCATGGGGGCTGTGGTCGGCGGGTTGTACGCCTCGGGGTACAGCGTCGAAGAGCTGGAAAAGCTCGCCACCACACTGGACTGGCAACAGGCCCTGTCCGATGCCCCACCGCGCAAGGACGTGCCGTTCCGACGCAAGCAGGATGACCGCGATTTCCTCGTCAAACAGAAGCTCAGCTTTCGCGACGACGGCAGCCTGGGCCTGCCGCTGGGGGTCATTCAGGGCCAGAACCTCGCGCTGCTGCTGGAGAGCAAGCTGGCGCATACCGCCGACACACGCGACTTCGACAAGCTGCCCATCCCCTTCCGCGCCGTGGCCACCGACATTGCCAGTGGTGAAAAAGTGGTGTTCCGTCGCGGCCACCTGCCCCAGGTAATCCGTGCCAGCATGTCGATCCCCGCCGTGTTCGCCCCGGTCGAACTGGAGGGTCGTCTGCTGGTGGACGGCGGCATGGTCGACAACATCCCGCTGGACGTGGCCCGGGAAATGGGCGTGGACCTGGCCATCGTGGTCGACATCGGCACCCCGCTGCGCGACCGCAAGCAACTGGCCACGGTGGTCGACGTGCTCAACCAGTCGATCACCCTGATGACCCGGCGCAACTCGGAAGAGCAACTGGCCAGCCTGCACCGCGACGATATCCTCATCCAGCCTTCGCTGACCGCGTTTGGTGTAACCGACTTCGGCCGCGCCCGGGACATGATCGACGCTGGCTATCGCGCCACCCGCCTGCTCGACCCGCGCCTTGCCAGCCTGCGCCAGCCCGAAGACAGCAGCCTGGCCGTGGCCCGCTCGCCGCGTCAGCGCACACCGGTGATTACCGCGATCCGGATCGAGAACGACTCCAAGGTCAGCGACGATGTGATCCGCTCGTACATTCGCCAGCCGATCGATGCCCCGCTGGAACTGGACCGCCTGCAGACCGACATGGGCACGCTGTACGGCCTGGACTACTTCGATCGGGTGCAGTACCGCGTGGTGCACAAGGGCGACGACAACACGCTGGTGATCAATGCCCGCGGCCGACGCGGCGGTACCGACTACTTGCGCCTGGGCCTGAACCTGTCGGACGACCTGCGTGGCGACAGTGCCTTCAACCTGGGTGCCAGCTACCGGGTCAACGGCATCAACAGCCTGGGTGCCGAATGGCTGACCCGTGGCCAGATCGGAGACCAGCAAGAGCTGTACAGTGAGTTCTACCAGCCGCTGGACGTGGGCTCACGCTACTTCATCGCGCCGTACCTGGACTTCGGCTCGCAGAACATCGAAGCCACTCTGGACAACGACCCCATCGCCGAGTACCGCCTGGAGCGCTACGGCTTTGGCCTGAATGTTGGCCGGCAGATCGGCACCAACGGCGAAGTGCGCCTGGGTGTGGGCAAGGCGTGGGGCGAGGCCGAGGTGCGCATCGGCGACCAGGACCTGCCCAAAGTCAGCTTCAACGAAGGCTTCTACGAGCTGAAGTACTCGTTCGACACCCTCGACAACGTGTACTTCCCCCACAGCGGCGAGGACATAGGCCTGACCCTGCGCAAGTACGACAAGTCGCTGGACTCGGACCAGGATTATCGGCAGTGGTTGTTCAACCTGGACAAGGCCATCAGCAGCGGGCCGAACACCTTCGTGCTGGGCGGGCGCTACGGGCGCACGCTGGATGACGCCGAAGTGGTGACGTCAAGCTTCGTGATCGGTGGCGCGCGGCAGCTGTCAGGGTTCCGCCAGGACTCGGTGTCGGGGCAGAACGTGAGCCTGATGCGCATGGTCTACTACCGCCGGCTGACGCCACGGGCCTACGTGCCGCTGGACTTCCCGCTGTACATTGGCGGGTCGCTGGAACGTGGGCGGGCGTGGAACAACGACAATGAGTTCGACAGCGGGTACATCAATGCGGCGAGCATCTTCCTGGGGCTGGAGACGCCGCTGGGGCCGCTGAACTTCAGCTATGGCACCAACAGTGCGCATGAACAGGCGGTTTACCTGAACCTTGGGCATACCTTCTGAACAATGGAGCCGCTTTGCGGCCCCAAGGGCCCTCAGGATTTCTCGAGGTTGGCCAGAATCTTCGCATGCACCCGCATGCACACCTGCAAGTCCGCCTCGTCCACCCCGGTAAACAGCTCCACCCGCAGTTGGTTGGCAATGGTCTCGATCTGGTCGATCAGTGGCTTGGCTGGCGGGCACAGTACAATCTTCTTCGCCCGACGGTCCTCCAGCACCGCCTGCCGACGTACCAGCCCTTGCGCCTCAAGGCTGTCGAGCAGGCGCGCCAGGGTCGGGCCTTCAACGCCCACGCTCTGGGCCAGCTCACGCTGGGTCGGGGCTTCTTCGAAACGGGCCAGGTGCAGCAACACCAGCCAGCGCGCCTGGGACAGGTTGAGCCCAGCCAGGCGGCGATCCAGTTCGGCACGCCAACCCCGGGACATCTGGGCCAGCTGCATGCCAAAGCGGTGTTGGTTGTCGGTAAGGGGCATAAGCAACTCATTGAATGGATCTAATTATTAGGCAGCTAACCATGGCCGGCGCCACGAGGCAAGGCTCGGGCGCGCGGGCGTGTACGATAATCGTCAAAAAGCATGACAAAGGTCAGCGGATGGCGCTTCTGCCTTCGATCCTGCCGCCGTTTACAGCTCGAACTCCGCCGCCAACGCTGCACGCACGCAATACAGCACGCCCTCCGGCACCCGAGCGCCGAACAACGGCGCAATGGCCGACACCGCTGGCAGCTCGCCTTCGCCATCCAGGAAGGCGTCCTGCACTTCCATCAGCAGGTCTTCCGGCAGGTCGAGGGCCTGGTCCAGGCTCAGTTCCTGGCGGCCCAGTGCCTCGGCCAGCAGGCTATACACGTTCTTCTCGCTGCAGTTGAGCTGCCCGGCGATCTGCGCCGGCGTCATGCCGGCGCGCGCCAGGCTGACCAACTCGTGGCGCAGGTCGAGCACCACTTTCGGCGCCTCGTCGGTGCCGCCACTGTTGTTCAGCACTTCGAGGAATGCCTGGCCATAGCGCTCCAGCTTGCGCGCACCCACGCCGCTGACCTGGGCCATGTCGCTGAGGCTGACGGGCTGGCTGCGCAGCATTTCCAGCAACGTCGAGTCGGGGAAGATGACGTAGGGTGGCACGCTGTGCTCCTCCGCCAGCTTGCGCCGCAAGGTACGCAGCGCTTCCCACAGCTCGCGCTCTTCGGCACGCACCAGCTGGCTGGCCGGGCTGCCGCCGCTGGAGGACGAAGCCTTGGCCGTGGTCTGCGGCTTGAGGTCGCGGCGCAATTGCAGGGTGACCTCGCCACGCAGCAGCGGCCGGCAGCTGTCGGACAAGCGCAGGCCACCATAGCCCTCCAGGTCGATATCGACCAGGCCGCGTGCCACCAGCTGGCGGAACAGCGAACGCCACTCGACCTCGGCCAGGCCCTTGCCAACGCCGAAAACCGATAGCTTCTCGTGGCCGAAATTGCGTACCTTCTCGGTGTCCTTGCCCAGCAACACATCGACCAGGTGGCCGACGCCATAGCGCTGACCCGTGCGGAACACCGCCGACAGGGCCTGGCGGGCCGGCTCTGTGGCGTCCCAGGTCTGGATTTTGTCGACACAGTTGTCGCAATGCCCGCAGGGCTGTTCGAGGGTTTCGTCGAAATAGGCCAACAGAGACTGGCGGCGGCAGCGGGTTTCCTCGCACAGCGCCAGCATGGCATCGAGCTTGTGCTGCTCAATGCGTTTGTGGCGCTCGTCACCTTCGGAGTTCTGCAGCATCTGCTTGAGCATCACCATGTCCTGCAGGCCGTAGGCCATCCAGGCATCGGAGGGCAGCCCGTCACGGCCGGCACGACCGGTTTCCTGGTAATAGGCCTCAAGCGACTTGGGCAGGTCGAGATGGGCAACGAAGCGCACGTTGGGCTTGTCGATGCCCATGCCAAACGCAATGGTGGCGACCATGATCAGCCCTTCCTCGTTGAGGAAGCGGTGCTGGTTGGCCGCGCGCGTCTCGGCCGCCAGGCCAGCGTGGTACGGCAATGCCGGGAAGCCTTGGTCACAGAGGAAGGCGGCGGTTTCGTCGACCTTCTTGCGCGACAGGCAGTAGACGATGCCTGCGTTGCCGCGGCGCTCGCCCAGGAAGGCCATCAACTGCTTGCGCGGCGCTTCCTTGGGCACGATGCGGTAGAAAATGTTGGGCCGGTCGAAGCTCGACAGGAAGCGTTCGGCGCCTTGCAGGTGCAGGCGCTGGACGATTTCCTCGCGGGTTCGCATGTCGGCGGTGGCGGTGAGCGCAATACGCGGCACATGCGGGAACAGCTCGGCCAACTGGCCCAGTTGCAGGTATTCGGGGCGGAAGTCGTGGCCCCATTGCGAGACGCAGTGGGCTTCGTCAATGGCAAACAGCGAAATGTCCAGGTCGCGCAGGAAGTCGAGCATGCGCGGCTGCACCAGGCGCTCCGGCGCCAGGTACAGCATCTTCACTTCGCCACGGCGCAGGCGCCCGGCCAGGTCACGCTGCTGCTCAGGTGTCAGCGTGGAGTTCAACGCAGCCGCCGGCACGCCCAGCTCGTCAAGGGTGGCAACCTGGTCATCCATCAAGGCGATCAGTGGCGAAACCACCACCGTCAGGCCGGGGCGCAGCAGCCCCGGTACCTGGAAGCACAACGACTTGCCGCCGCCGGTGGGCATCAGCACCAAGGCATCGCCGCCGTTGGCCACGCATTCGATGATTGCTGCCTGGCGCCCTCGGAAACTGTCGTAGCCGAAGATGTCCTTGAGAACGCGCTGAGCCTGTTCGAGCATGTGCAACTCCAAATCGCCGTACCATCCTGGAAACAGGCTGGACGAAAAACCCGCCCCGCATACGCCAAAAGCGTAAGCGGTTTTTGCCAGGCGACCGGTAAACCCTGCCCCTGGATGAAAAACCGCGGAGTATACCGCAGCACCGCACCGCGCAGGGCACCACGGCGATAGACGTTCCCTTTGCCCCGCTGCCGCTGCAAGGTGCTAGAATTCGTTATCGTTTATTCCCCAAGGTAGCCCTGTAATGTCCTTCGCCGAGCAACTGACCCGCCTGCAAGCCTTCCTCGACGCCGACGAGCTGCACGAAGAAGCGCTGGACTATGTCGCCGCACACGGCTACCTCACCGCCCTGTCGATCAATGCCGAGGATGTACCGGAGCGCGAGTGGATCGACGCCCTGTTCGCCGAAGAGCCGCACTACAGCAGCGATGCCCAGCGCACCGAAATCGAGGCGACGCTGGTTGCCCTCAAGGCGCACATCGCCCGCCAGCTGGCCAGCGACGACGAATTCGAACTGCCCTGCGACCTGGACCTGACCGACGAGCCGGACGATTCCGATCTGCGGGGCTGGTGCATCGGCTTCATGGAAGGCGTGTTCCTGCGTGAAGAAGCCTGGTTCGAGAACGCCGAAGAAGAAGTGAGCGAGATGCTGCTGCCGATCATGGTCGGCTCGGGCCTGTTCGACGAACAGCCAGAGTTCGCCGATATCGCCAGCAACGCCCACCTGCAGGACGACATGATCGTACAGATCCCCGAAGCGCTGACCGCGCTGTTCCTGCTGCTGCACGCCCCTGACGAAAAACCGGCGCTGCTCAAACCACGCCACCACTAATCTGCCTGTGCGCTACCTGCTGCTGGCCATCGGCTGGCTCAGCGTTGCGCTGGGGGTGTTGGGGATTTTCCTGCCGGTATTGCCCACCACCCCCTTCCTGCTATTGGCGGCAGCCTGCTTTGCCCGCAGCTCGCCGCGCTTTCACCATTGGCTGGTCAACCACCCCAAGCTCGGGCCGTGGATTCGCGACTACCTCAGTGGAGAAGGCATTCCCCTCAAGGGCAAGGTCTACGCCATCGGCCTGATGTGGGCCAGCATTGGTCTGTCGTGCTATCTGGTTCCCCTCTTCTGGGCGCGCGCATTCATGCTGACCAGCGCCGTGCTGGTCAGCCTGTACATCCTCAGACAGAAAACCCTTCACAAGCCAAAGTGACATTTTTTTGTCGCCAAATATCACTTTCGCCTAACGGATACTTCCTTTATCCAGAATAATTCTGGAACCTCGCGAAAGCCTTGCAGACACTGGCTTTGTAAGCCTTACGCGCATTCGCCATCAGCACTTATTGGTGTCTTTTTTAGATAATAAAGATCTTATATGGCAATTTGATATGAATAAATCTTCTTACATATTGCGTTGAATGTACTTAGCTGTGTTGTTAAAAACCTGCAACACTATACGCGATAACATTATCGTCATTTTTTTGGCGAGCAGCAGGATCAATTCCAGGATCAGGGAGATGTACCATGCGCGTTTTGAACCCCATCACCAGTGCATTACTGTTGGCCCTGGCGAGTGCCAACGTACAGGCGATGTCGATCACCGAGGCCGTCCAGAGCGCCGTGGACTACCACCCACAAGTCAGCTCCAACCGCAACAGCAAGCTGTCGGCCGATGAGGACGTGAAATTTGCGCGTGGTGGCTACTACCCTTCCGTGGATTTGGTCGCTGGCTATGGCCGCCAGCGTTCGGACAACGCCACTACCCGTGCCGAGGGTAACCACAACAAGGAAACCCTCAACTACACCCAGTCCGAGCTGCGCCTGCGGCAGATGATCTTCGACGGCTTCAACACCTCGAATGAAGTGGGCCGTACCGAGGCAGTCTCCACCTCCCGTGCCTACTACACCCAGGCCGTTGCCCAGGATGTCGCCTTGCGTGCCGTGGAGGTGTACCTGGAAGTGCTCAAGCGCCGCGAGCTGGTAACCCTGGCCAAGAACAACCTGCAAGCTCACCTGCGCGTCAACGACCAGATCGGCCTGCGTAACGAGCGCGGCGTTGGCAGCACCGCCGACCTCGACCAGTCCCGCGCACGTCGCGCCCTGGCAGAAAACAACCTGGACACCGCCGAAGTCGACCTGGCCGATGCCGAGGCCAACTTCTTCAGCGTGATCGGCCGCATGCCGGACGAACTGGAAAGCCCGCAGACCATCAAGGCCGAGGTGCCTGACACCCTCGACGGCGCGCGCGACAGCATGCGTCAGAACAACCCCTACATCAAATCTGCCCAGGCTGACGTCAACGCGGCCGAGCAGCAGTACGAAGTGGGCAAGTCGACTTTCTACCCGCGCTTTGACGCCATTCTGGCAACCGGTGCCAACAACAACACCGGCGGCGAGAAAGGCCACAACAACAACGACTGGCAGGCCGGTGTAGAGATGAACTACAACCTGTTCCGCGGTGGCAGTGACAAGGCCCGCCTGCAGTCTGACGCGCACAAGATCAACCAGGCCCTGGACATCCGCAACAACGCCCTGCGTGAGCTGACCGAAAACCTGAGCCTGGCATGGAACGCCATGAACAACGCCAGCAAGCAGCTGCCGACCGCGCGTGAATATGCCGAGACCACCAAGCGCGTGCGTGCTGCCTACCAGGACCAGTTCGGCCTGGGCCAGCGTACCCTGCTGGACGTGCTGGACAGTGAAAACGAACTGTACAACGCCGACCGCCGCTACACCGAAGTGCGTTATACCGAGGAGTTCTCGCGCTACCGCGTGCTGGCGACCATGGGTGAGTTGCTGAGCAAGCAACACATCTCGCTGCCGCCAGAGGCCCTGGCTACCACTGAAGTACGCACCGAGGCGCGCCTGCCCGAGATGCGTTGATCGGGTTTGAGATTCGGGGGCCGCTTTGCGGCCCCCAGCCCTCACTCGGTGCCATGGTTACGCTCAAACGTCTCCATCCCCATCGCCTTGATCTGCCCCTCGATCAACGCCTCGAACGGCGCCAGCAGTGCATCGAAGCAGGCCGGCTGCTCCAGCGTATTCAATGCCCCCACCACCGCCTCGATAGTCGACAATGCCCCCGCTTCCGGCGCTTTGCGCAGCCGGTAACGTGAAGGCGTGACGGCCCCCAGGGTGACTCTCGGCAACCCCTGCAGCAACGGATTCATGTACAAAAGCTTGCGCGCCTTGCGCCAGGTGCCGTCGGGCACGATCAGCAGCAAGGGTTTGTCTTCGGCTTCGCTATACGCCGCGAGCACCTGGGCGTCGTCACCCGGGAATAGCAGAGCCGGCCGGTAACCGGGGGTCGCCAACAGTTCACTCAAGTCATCGAACACCTCTCCAATCCGCAACTCGGCATTGTTCAAGCCAAGGGCCGCGAGGCGCGCGGTGTTCAGGGCATGGGCCGTTTCACTGGGGTGCTGCAGCAGGATGACGCGGGTGCGGCTGTCGAGCGCGGGGATCAGTGGGCAGAGGCAATGGTCGAGCGGGCGCTGGCAGCGCTCGCAGCGGGGTCTGGGCATGGGGTTCTCCTTGGCGGAGACAGTTTGCCACAGAACCGGGGCCCGCTTGGCGGACCCCACTTCGCTTAACGATTGAACCGCTCCGCCAGGCTATGCAGGTACTCCGCCATGCGCTCAAGATCCTGGCTGATTTCAGCCCCCTGCCGTGCCTGCCCGGCACTCTGGTCGCACAGCTGGGCAATCCTCACGATCTGCTGGTTGATATCTTCGGCCACATGGCTCTGCTGCTCCGACGCCGTCGCCATCTGCTGGCTCATGCCGGTGATACGGCTGACCGCCTGGGCTATCCCGCTCAACGCAGCCTGCACGGCCTCGACACTGTGCACGCTGTCTCTCGAGATCTGCTCGCCCCGGCTGGCGGTGCTCACGGCCCGCTCTGCCCCTGCGCGCAGCGAGGCGATGATGTGGTGGATCTCATCGGTGGAAGCACGGGTGCGCTGGGCCAGCGAACGCACCTCATCGGCGACCACGGCAAACCCACGCCCTTGCTCGCCGGCGCGCGCCGCCTCGATGGCCGCATTGAGCGCCAGCAGGTTGGTCTGTTCGGCAATCGAGGTAATGACATCGACGACACTGCCGATCGACTGGGTCTGCTCGGCCAAGGCATTGACTGCCAGGCCAATGTCATTGACCGCATCGCTCATGCTGCCCATGGCCTTGAGGCTCTGCAGCGCCAGTTCGCTACCCTGCTGCGCCAACTGGTCGGCATCACCCGCCGCATGAGCCGTACTTTGCACGTTGTGGGTGACTTGCTGGATGGTCGCTGCCATCTGCGCGATGGCCGTGGCCGATTGGTCGGTTTCACTGCGCTGGCGGTCGAGCATCTGCGCCTGGGCGTCAGACAAATCGGACGACTGCGCCGCCCTCGACTTCACCCCTACCCCGGCATCCACCAGCCGAGTCAGGGCCGTTTGCAAGCGTGCTTCCTCGCTGATGATGGCGAGGTCAAGCTGGCCTTGCAGGCCCGGGTTGTCGCTGTAGGTCAGTGCCACCAGCGGGCTGGTGAAGGCCTTGGGGTGCTCGGCCAGCGTGCGGCGGATGGCTTGGTTCTGCCGGTGCTCGACCAGGTACCAGGCCAGCAGGAGGCTGGCCATCAGCACCCCGAGCGCGGCATAGGGCGGCAACCACAGGTAACCGGCTGCCGACAACAGGCCTGCGCCAATCAACGGCCAGCCATGGCCCAGCCCATGCCCCAGCCGCGCCGCCCATGGCACGGCAGCCCTGCCGCCCCGCAGGCGGGCATACAGCGCCTCGGCACGGCGGATCTGCTCGCGCGCGGGTACCGAGCGCACCGACTCGTAGCCACTGATGCGGCCCTGCTCGTAGATCGCCGTGACATAGGCGCTGACCCAGTAATAGTCCCCGTTCTTGGCCCGGTTCTTGACCACGCCCATCCACGGTTTGCCTTGCTTGATGGTCTCCCACATATGCCCGAATACCGCCGGCGGCATATCCGGGTGGCGCACCAGGTTGTGGGGTTGGCCGACCAGTTCGTCGTACGTGAAACCGCTGATCGCCACGAAGGCGTCGTTGCAGTAGGTGATGCGGCTGTTCAGGTCCGTGGTGGAAATCAGGCGTTGATCGCTGGAAAAGGTTCTTTCGTGCTCAGTGACGGGCAAATTCATGCGCATCTTGGGCGATCCTTGCAGGATGAAATGAGGGAAAATCATCAGCGCAAGTTGATATGTAGCAGAGCGCTATCAGGTTAGCGGTCTGCTTTTGCCGGAATTTAGCGCCTCCCGACGGAATGCATGAACACCTTGCTTCTCAGCCCACGTTGAGCTGGCTTTTCAGCAGGTCGCGGAAGGTCTGGATCAAGGGTTCACGGCTACGCCCGCGACGGATGATCAGCGAAAACGGGGCCTGGTAACCAAACGTCGACGGCGACAGCACACGCAAGTCGCCCTTGTCGACCCAGGCCTGGGCGTAATGTTCGGGCAAATAGCCGATATAGGCCCCGGACAGAATCAGGATCAGTTGCGCCTCCATACTCTCCACCGTCGCCGCGCTGTGCTTGAAACCATGCCGGGCCAACTCGGCCTGGCTCCAGTAGCCACGCCCGACCATGCGTTGCTGCGTCACCACCGGCTCAGGGATACGCCGCTCGGTATACAGCGGGTGACGGCTGCTGCAGTACAACCAGTGCTGCTCACGGTACAACGGCTGGTACAGCAGGCCGCTCATGCGCGAGGAGAATGCGCCAATGGCCAGGTCCAGGCGGTTGTCCTGCACACCCAGTTGCAGCTCGTAGGGGCTGGACACCGACAGGTGCAGGTGCACTGCCGGGTGCTCCTGGCTATAGGCGCCAATGGCTTCGGCCAGCGGCAAGGCCCGGTCACCGACCGTGGAGTCGATCACCCCAAGGTTGAGGGTGCCGCGCAGTTCACCCTTGAGGGCAGCGGCATACTGCTCGAAGCCGTCCAGCTCGGCCAACAGGCGCAGGGTTTCCTGGTGGAACAGTTCGCCTTTGCTGGTGAGGCTGAAGCCGCCCCGGCCACGGTGACACAACACGATACCCAAGGCCCCCTCCAACTGGCTCATGTAAGTACTGATGGCCGAGGTTGAAAGGTTCAGCTCGCGCTGGGCGTTGGCAAAGCCCTGGTGGCGCACCACGCTGATAAAGATGCGCAGCAGTTTCAGGTCGGGCAAGGTCGAGGCCATGGTGCAACGGTTCCGCAGGGGTATTTGCGCGCAGTCTAACCGCTCTGCCCGCCTTTAGTTCAGAAATTCCTGAACTAAGTTTTTGTCGGTAGCGATTCTTCCCCGCCACTACCTTCAGCAGACTTGGCCGAAATGTCCCTGCCCGCCGGCAAAACCACACTTGAAATGGCGCGCGGCGGCACAGGTTCGAACAAACAGAACAATCGACCGACTGATGAGGCCCACCGTGGACAAGACTCTCCACCAACCACTGGGCGGCAACGAAATGCCGCGTTTCGGCGGCATCGCCACCATGCTCCGTCTTCCCCACCTGCAGAGCGCCGAAGGCCTGGATGCCGCCTTCATTGGCGTGCCGCTGGACATCGGCACCTCGCTGCGCTCCGGCACCCGCTTCGGCCCACGGCAGATTCGCGCCGAGTCGGTGATGATCCGCCCGTACAACATGGCCACCGGCGCTGCACCGTTCGACTCGCTGTCGGTGGCCGACATCGGCGACGTAGCGATCAACACCTTCAACCTGCTGGACGCCGTGCGCATCATCGAAGAAGCGTATGACGAGATCGTCGAGCACAATGTCATCCCGATGACCCTGGGTGGCGACCACACCATCACCCTGCCGATCCTGCGCGCACTGCACAAGAAGCACGGCAAGATCGGCCTGGTGCACATCGATGCCCACGCCGACGTCAACGACCACATGTTCGGCGAGAAGATCGCCCACGGCACCACCTTCCGCCGCGCTGTGGAAGAAGGCCTGCTCGATTGCGACCGCGTGGTGCAGATAGGCCTGCGCGCCCAGGGCTATACCGCTGACGACTTCAACTGGAGCCGCCGCCAGGGTTTCCGTGTGGTGCAGGCCGAAGAGTGCTGGCACAAGTCGCTGGAGCCACTGATGGCCGAAGTGCGGGAAAAAGTCGGCGGCGGCCCGGTTTACCTGTCGTTCGACATCGACGGCATCGACCCGGCCTGGGCACCTGGCACCGGCACCCCGGAAATCGGCGGCTTGACCACCATCCAGGCGATGGAGATCATTCGCGGCTGCCACGGCCTGGACCTGATCGGCTGTGACCTTGTCGAAGTCTCCCCGCCTTACGACACCACCGGCAACACCTCACTGCTCGGTGCCAACCTGCTGTTCGAAATGCTCTGCGTGCTACCGGGCGTAGTGCGTCGCTAATACTGCTACACCCCGGCAGGAGCCATGAGGGAGGGCCACTGAGGCCCGCCAACAACACGACAAGACCGCCGGGCGCCGTGCAACCGCCCGCGTGGTCGATCTCGCCATAATAAAGATAATCGGGAGACCCCCAATGGCCTTGGACATCATTGTTGTAATGATTTATACCGCCGGCATGCTCGGGCTTGGCTGGTATGGCATGCGGCGCGCGAAAACCCACGAAGACTACCTGGTAGCCGGGCGCAACCTCGGCCCTGTCTTGTACATGGGCACCATGGCCACGACCGTGCTGGGTGGTGCTTCTACCGTTGGCACCGTACGCCTGGGCTACGTCCACGGCATTTCCGGTTTCTGGCTATGTGCAGCCTTGGGCCTGGGCATCATCGCCATCAACCTGTTCCTCGCCAAACCGTTGCTGCGCCTGCGCATCTTCACCGTGACTCAGGTCCTGGAGCAGCGCTACAACCCGACCGCTCGCCAGGCCAGCGCCGTGATCATGCTGGCTTACGCGCTGATGATCGGCGTGACCTCTACCCTGGCCATGGCCACCGTACTGCAAGTGCTGCTGGACCTGCCATTCTGGGCCTCGCTGATGCTCGGCGGCGGTGTAGTGGTGCTGTACTCCACCATTGGCGGCATGTGGTCGCTGACCCTGACCGACATCGTGCAGTTCGTGATCAAAACCGTCGGCCTGATGTTCATCCTGCTGCCAGTGTGCCTGTACAAGGCCGGTGGCTGGGACACCCTGGTGGCCAAGCTGCCGGCGGCCAGCTTCCAGCTGACCACCATTGGCTGGGACACCATCATCACCTACTTCCTGATCTACTTCTTCGGCATCCTCATCGGCCAGGACATCTGGCAGCGGGTGTTCACCGCCCGTGACGAGAAAGTCTGCCAGCGTGCCGGTACCACCGCTGGTGTGTACTGCGTGCTGTACGGCCTGGCCTGCGCCGCGATCGGCATGGCTGCACATGTGCTGATGCCCGACCTGGCCAACCCGAACAATGCGTTCGCCGAAATGATCAAGACCACCCTGCCCGATGGCATCCGTGGCCTGCTGATGGCGGCAGCGCTGGCAGCCATGATGTCCACCGCCAGTGCCGGCCTGCTGGCGGCCTCGACTACCGTGACCGAAGACCTGCTGCCCAAACTGCGTGGCGGCAAGCAGTCGAGCCTTGGCGTCAGCCGCCTGTTCACCCTGCTCACCGGCCTGGTGGTACTGGGTATCGCGCTGATGGTGAACGACGTGATCAACGCACTGACCCTGGCCTACAACCTGCTGGTCGGCGGCATGCTGATCCCACTGATCGGGGCGATCTTCTGGAAGCGTGCGACCACCGCCGGCGCCATTGCCAGCATGTCGCTGGGCTTTGCCACCGCGCTGCTGTTCATGTTCAAGGACGGGCTGGAGGCCAATACGCCGATCTACTACAGCCTGGCTGTTGGCTTGGTGAGCTTTGTGGTGGTTAGCCTGATGTCCCGTAAACCCGTCGGTGCAGTGAATCTGGCCTGACAGGCAATAAACAATCAGCAGACACAAAAAGGCCGCTGCACCTACTCAGGTGCAGCGGCCTTTGTTTTTGTCAGCGACGACGCGGCTGGCGCTTGCGCTGCTCTTCATCAGTCGGGATCGGCACCGGCTGCAAGGGTGGTGGAATCAGCCCCAAGGCAACCGCCAGGTCGTGGAGCCAGTTGGACAGTGGTTTATTCATAATGCCCCCTTGACGGGTCAGCCTCACGGCAAATCAATCCTGCGATGTTTCATACAGATCATAGCCCGATGTCCTGTATTACGCATGCTTCTGATCTTACAGATAAGGGCCATTTTGACGCGGATCAAGCCGTAACGGCGCATTCCGACGACTGGTTAATCGTTTCGCTTTGTTGCAGGTCGATCCATGCCTGCAAATTGGCACCGCGCATACCCTGACGCCACATCAGCCAGGTGACCGCCTGATCGAACGGTGCTTGCAGACGGTGCACCCTTACCCGGTCGCGCCCTGGCAAGCTGTCGAGCATCGACTGGGCCATCATCGCCACGCCTGCGCCGGCAATCACGCAGGCCAGCATGCTCTGGTAAGACTCGATCTCCATGACCCGGCCCATAGGGGTATGCGCATGGGCATACCAGGCCTCCAGGCGCATGCGGTACGAGCAGCCCTGGCGGAACGTGAACACGGCCTTCCCTGCCACATCCTGGGCGGTATGCACTGCCGGGTGCTCCGGGCTGGTGATCAGCACCAGATGCTCGTCACAAAACGGCACACCATCCAGCCCGGCCAGGTTCAGCGGCCCATCCACCAGGGCAGCATCCAGGCGGTGGCTTAGCAAGCCTTCCAGCAGCTCGCCGCTAGGGGCAGCGCGCACCTGCAGGTTCACCGCCGGGTAGGCCTGGTGGTAGCGCGCCAACAACGCCGGCAAATGAGTTGCCGCCGTGCTGTACATGGTCCCCAGCACAAAATCCCCGGCCGGCTGGCCGCCCCGTACGGCAGCCAGCGCCTCGTCGCGCAAGGCCGACATGCGGTGTGCGTAGTCCAGCAGCACCTTGCCCGCTGGCGATAGCTGCAGGCGCTGGCGTTCACGCAGGAACAGCTCGACGCCCAGTTGCTCTTCCAGTTGGCGCAGGCGCGTCGACAAGTTTGACGGCACCCGATGCAGACGCTCTGCGGCACGGGTGACCGAGCCTTCCTCGGCAACGGCCTGGAAGATACGGAGCTGGCTGAATTCCACGGCATTCTCCAAAACAGAACAACTTGATCATCATTATTCAATTTTATTGAAAAAGAAACCGCCCTAACCTGCCGACTATCGCTTACATCCGTGCAGGAGACTTGTCATGTCGCCACTTATCCAACTGCTGGCCAGCGCCGTGGCGCTGATGATGGCCATGGGCATCGGCCGTTTCGCCCTCACGCCACAATTGCCGCAACTGATCGCCGAAGGCCAGTTCGACCTGGCGGTTGCCGGGCTGGTCGCGGCAGCCAACTACCTGGGCTATTTCATTGGCGCGGTAGATGCCATGTTCGCCCGCTCACCCGGCCAGGTGCGACTGCGCCTGCAGGGTGGGCTGTGGTTGTGCGTGCTGCTGACCCTGGCCTCGTGGGCCGCTGAGGGGTTGTGGAGCCACCTGCTGCTGCGCTTTGGTACCGGCGTGGCCAGTGCCTGGGTGCTGGTGATGATCACCAGCCTCAGCCAGCAAGTGGCCAATGCACACAACCGCCAGCGCCAAGGCGCCCTGGTGTTCGCCGGGCCAGGCCTGGGCATTGCCATGACCGGGCTGCTGGCCTTGGTGTCGCATGTGCTGGGGCTGGGCTCGGCAGCCCTGTGGCTGATCTATGCCGTGGCGGCGCTGATGATGTTGCTGGCCGTGCGGCCATGGCTGCCACGCGCCCTGCAAGCGGCGCCAGCCCCGTCGCCAGTGCGCCAAGGCCCGACCCGCAGCGTGGGCATTGGCCGCCTGGGGCTGGTGTATGCGCTCTACGGCGTCGGTTACATCCTGCCGGCCACCTTCCTGTCGCAAATGGCCAGCCAACAGTTCCAGGGGCAGTGGCAGGCCGACCTGTTCTGGCCGGCGTTTGGCCTGGCGGCGGCCTTGGGCGTGCTGCTGGTAAGCCTGCGCCGTGGCGGCCGCACCTCAACCTGGCTGACCGCCACGCTGTGGCTGCAAGGGGTCGGCGTGCTGGCCTGCCTGTTGGGCGGGGGCATCGGGCTGGCGCTGGGCGTGGTGCTGTGTGGCGGGCCGTTCCTGGCCTGCATGCAACTGGTAATGCAACGCTCGCGAGAGCTGGCACCCCATGCCACGCAACGCAATGCCGGGCTATTGACCGCATGCTTTGCCCTGGGGCAGCTGAGTGGCCCGCTGCTGGCAGCACTCAGCATCCAAAACAGCGGCGGGCTGCAGCCGGCGCTGATGGCGGCGGCAGGCGGGTTGGTGGTGGCCGGGGGGCTGGTGAGGTTGGCACGCAGCGAGCGGGCCGGCGGCGCCTGCCCGGCAAACCTTTAACCTACATACCGCCGTAACTGCTTCTTCACCCAAGGCTCGGCACTTACCAGAATGACCCCCAGCAGCACCATCAACGCGCCAATCACAAAGTTGACGCTCAGCGGCTCATCCAGCAGCAGTACACCAAAGGTCACCCCGAACAGCGGGGTGATGAACGAAAACACAGCGAGGTTTGATGCCAGGTACTTGCGCAGCAACCAGAACCAGGTCAGGTAGCTGACGAACGACACCACAATCCCCTGGAACAGCACACTGCCCATGGCCAATGGCGTCAGCGACACGGCCCCGATCTGCCCACTGAGCAAGGCAATCAGCAACAGCCCGGCAAAACCCACCGCCAGCTGATAGAACAGGGTCAAGGTCGCCGGCGCCTCCGACAGCCGTGAGCAACGCACCACCACCGTGGTCGCGCCCCAGGCCAGGCCGGCGATTACACCGAAGGCATCACCCAGCAGCATGCGGCCATCCATCTCCTCGAACGACATGCCACCGGCAAACGCCATGGCAATGCCACCAAATGCCAGCAAAATCCCCAGCCACTGCAACAGCCTCAGGCGCTCGCTGGGTAACCGGAAATGCAAGCCCAACGCGGTAAACACCGGTGCGGTATAGAGGAACACCGACATGTGCGCGGCCGACGTCAGCTTCAGCCCCTCGGCAATGAACAGGAATTCAAGGCCGAACAACCCACCCGCCACCACCCCGGCGCGCCATGTACTGCCGACCTGTTCCCAGCCACCGCGCCAGCACAACATCAGGCCTACCAGAACGGCGGCGATACCATTGCGCAGGGCCGCTTGCATCACCGGGGCGATATCCACGGCGGCGGTTTTGATCAGCACCTGCTGGCAACCCCAGATCAGGCACAGCCCCAGCATCACCTGGAAAGCGAAGGCATCAGGGTTCTTGCGGACCGCGCTCATGGGCGGGCCTCTGGTGTGATCGTCGGCATGGGCAAGGGCTCGGCAATATTCAGAAGTTACCGATTATCGGGTTTCCGTGCCCACCCTTGCCAGCCTCAAAACGACCTCAAGCAATCTGCGCCTTCGCTGACACCTGTTCGAAGGTGGCTTCATCCAGCGCATCCGCCTGCTCGTCCAGCACCTGACGCGGGTGCTCGAAGCCGGGGATGCTGCTATCGATCAGGCTCATCAGGCGCAAACCGCGCTCGGTCAACACAAAGTTTTCGCCATTGCCGCCCTCTTCTTCAGGCCGGCTTGCGATGAAGCCACGCTTGAACAGCAGCTTCTCGTACTCACAGGCCAGGGTTTTAAGCAGGTCCAGGTCTCCCACCGGCTCACCTTTGGCAGCCAGCGATGCTGCGTGCTGCTCGGCATAGGGGCGTGGGGTAAAGCTGTGACCAGCGCCGTTCTGCACCTCGTGCAACAAGCGCTCGATCAGGTCCCAGTCGTAGGGGATGCTCATGGTGATGGGCTCCAGCTGTGGACGGAAGGGGTACACAGGTTGGGACCGGAAAGTGAGTGGTGACGTTCCGGAAAGTTGAATGAGAGCCACGATATGAGTGCCCCACCTCGCTGGATGACTAACCGTTATCGCCATCGGTCGCAATCGCTGAACTTGCCCGCGCCTTTTGCCCTCCACCGCGCATAACCACCGCTGGAGGTAAAAAGGATGAAACCGCTGCTGCCCCTTACTTGCGCCATCGCCCTGTCCTGCGCCCTGCCCGCCTGGGCCTGCACACCGGAAGAAGCAACGCAGAAACGTGAAGAGCTGGCCGGGCTGGTTACCCAATTGACCGAGCAGAACCCGCAGAAGGCCAAGGAGATCAATGACGAGCTTCAGGGGATGGACCTGGAGACGGCGAGCAAGGACTTGCCCGACAAGTGTCAGCTGATTGACCAGCGGATCAAGGAGTTGAAAACGGCGGAGAAGAAGGCTGAGTAGTTGGCGCCTGTGCTGGCCTCTTCGCGGGCAAGCCCGCGAAGAAGCCAACACCGCTACTGAATGTTACTCAGTAGCCGGCTTGCGCTTTTTCAGTGGCGCCAGGCCATCAGCGCTGGCCAGCGGTGCATTTGGCCTCGGTTTGGCGGTCGGCTTGCGCTTGGCGGCAGCTTTCTTATCGCCGCCCTTCTTGTCTACCTTCTTCTTCTTGGACCCAACAGCCTTGCCCGACGCCTTGACCTTCTTCGGCCCGCTGTAAGTACCCTTCACTTCCTTGATCACCCGGCGCTCGAACTGCTGCTTGAGGTAGCGCTCGATGCTCGACATCAGGTTCCAGTCATTGTGGGTGATCAGCGAGATTGCCAGGCCTTCGCCACCGGCGCGGCCGGTACGGCCCACACGGTGCACGTACTCGTCACCGCTGCGTGGCATGTCGAAGTTGATCACCAGGTCCAGGCCGTCGATGTCCAGGCCGCGGGCTGCGACGTCGGTGGCCACGAGCACCTTGGAGCTGCCTTGCTTGAAGCGCTCGATGGCCAGCTTGCGGTCCTTCTGGTCCTTTTCGCCGTGCAGCACGAATGCCTTCACGTCCTTGGCCACCAGGTGGCCGTAGATACGGTCGGCCAGGGCGCGGGTGTTGGTGAAGATGATCGCCTTGTCGAAGGTTTCGTTGGCCAGCAGCCACTGCACGATGGCTTCTTTGTGCTGGTCGTGGTCGGCGGTGATGATTTGCTGGCGGGTGCCTTCGGCCAGCTGCGACACGCTGTTGAGCATCAGGTGCTCAGGGTCTTTCAGCACCTTGCCGATGATGTCGCGCAGGGCCGCGCCACCGGTGGTGGCCGAGAACAGCAGGGTTTGCTCGCGGTTCTCGCACTCCTTGCACAGGCGCTCCATGTCTTCGGCGAAGCCCATGTCGAACATGCGGTCGGCCTCGTCGAGGATCAGTACCTGCACGTGGGACAGGTCCAGGTTACCGGCATTGAGCTGCTCCAGCAGGCGGCCCGGGGTGCCGATCAGCACGTCCGGCACCTTGCGCAGCATGGCGGCCTGTTCCTTGAAGTCTTCACCGCCGGTGACCAGGCCCGCCTTGATGTAGGTGAACTGCGAGAACAGCTGCACTTGCTTGAGGGTCTGCTGGGCCAGCTCGCGGGTCGGCAGCAGGATCAGCGAGCGGATCTCTACCCGTCCACCTTTCAGGTCGACCAGGCGGTTCAGCAGCGGCAGCACGAAGGCTGCCGTTTTACCGCTGCCGGTCTGCGCGGTCACACGCAGGTCACGCCCTTGCAGGGCCAGGGGAATGGCCGCGGCCTGCACCGGGGTTGGCTCGACAAATTTAAGCTCGGCCACGGCTTTAAGCAGGCGTTCATGCAGGGCGAATTGGGAGAACACGGAGGTAACCTCGGGCAAGTGCGGGAAATTCAGTTGCATAGGGTAACGTTTTCTGCCGGCTTAGCCGAATTTCTTTTGGCAACTTTGCCGCCATCCGCGCTCTAATGGCACTTCGTTTCGCAACAAGACTGTACGCAAGCCCATGGATATCCAACGAATCTGGCGTGACTCCCTCGACCTGTGGGGCACCCTCGACCAACACCCCATGCTGCACGCGGCCATTGGCCTGGCGGTGCTGCTGCTGATTTCCCTGGTCATCGGCCGGCTGGCACGCTTCCTGGTACTGCACAGCGCCCGCCTGCTGGCACGCCAACCGGCGCTGAAGTGGCTGGACGACCTGCGCCACAACAAGGTGTTCCATCGCCTGGCACAAACCACACCGTCGCTGGTGCTGCAGTTTGGCCTGAAGCTGGTGCCAGAGCTGTCCGACACCGCCCAGCACTTCCTCGGCAATGTCGCCCTGGCCTTCACGCTGCTGTTCATGACCCTGGCGCTGTCGTGCCTGCTGGATGCCCTGCTCGACATCTACGCCCGCACCGAACACGCCCGCACCCGCTCGATCAAGGGCTACGTGCAGTTGGCCAAGATGATGCTGTGGATTTTCGCCGCCATCGTCATCATCGCCACCCTGATCGACCGCTCGCCGCTGTTGCTGCTGTCTGGCCTGGGTGCCATGTCGGCGGTGCTGCTGTTGGTGTACAAGGACACCCTGCTGTCGTTCGTCGCCAGCGTGCAGCTGACCAGCAACGACATGCTGCATGTGGGCGACTGGATCGAAATGCCGCAGGTGGGTGCCGATGGCGATGTGGTGGACATCACCCTTCACACCGTCAAGGTACAGAACTTCGACAAGACCATCGTCTCCATCCCCACCTGGCGCCTGATGAGCGAGTCGTTCCGCAACTACCGCGGCATGCAGCAGTCCGGTGGCCGGCGGATCAAGCGCAGCTTGTTCATTGATGCCGCTGGGGTACGCTTCCTCACCCGCGAAGAGGAACAGCGCCTGAGCCAGGTGCAGCTGCTGGGCGACTACCTGGCCGGCAAGCGCCAGGAGCTGCAAAACTGGAACGAGGCCCTGGGGCCGGTGGCGGAGCTGGCGGCCAACCGCCGCAAACTGACCAACATCGGCACCTTCCGCGCCTTTGCCCTGGCCTACCTTAAGAACCACCCCAACGTACACCCGAACATGACCTGCATGGTGCGACAGATGCAGACCACCGCCGAGGGTGTGCCGCTGGAGATCTACTGCTTCACCACCACCACGGTATGGGCAGACTACGAACGCATCCAGGGGGATATTTTCGACTATCTGCTGGCCGTGTTGCCGGAGTTCGGCTTGGGCCTTTATCAGCAGCCAAGTGGCAATGACATGCGGGCCGGGTTGGCGGGGCGCACAACGCCGGAATCGGCGCCGCGCCGCCTGGAAGCGATGAGCGAGGCTTGAATCACAGGGGCTGCATTGCAGCCCTTTCGCTTTTCAAGGCAGCCCTAGGGCGCACATTCCAGGGTTGTCGAAAGCGGCTTGCTTTCACGCCCGTGGACCATGCAGTACAGCGCGCCGGCCAGGATCAAGCCCATGGCCCAACTGATGTCCACACCCAGCCATTCGGCCACGAAACCCGTGTAGAACGACAGTTTCATGAACGGGATGGTGCCGATGATCGACACGGCGTACACCGCCAGGCTTCGACGATTGAAACGTCCGTAGCGCCCCTTGGCGTCATACAGCGCTCCCACATCATAGTGACCCCGGCACACCCAGTAGTAGTCCACCAGGTTGATCGCGCTCCAAGGGATAAGCAGGTACAACTGGCCGATCAGGATGTCGGCAAAGAATGTGTCGAAGTTGTACTGGGTGGCGATGGCGATCACCGTTGCCGCTGCGGTCAGGCAGGCCATTACCATGGCTTTGGCAGTTGAGGTCACGTGAGCGATCGTCTTGAACGCACCAAAGATCGTGACTGACGACATGTACGCGCTGTACAGGCACAGGACGTTGTACTGGATCACCCCCAGTGCGATCACTGCCAGCGCCAACGGCGCCAACGGGCCAAACAACGCGGCAATGGCCGTTGCAGGGTCATGCCCCAGTGCGGCGGGTAGTTCCACGGCCACCAGCGCACCCAATGCCATCATGGCGAAGGAGCCCAGCGCACAACCGCAATAGGTAGCCCAGAACGTGGCGCGAGGGTTGACGTTGGCCGGGAGGTACCGCGAGTAGTCGGCCACATAGGGGCCATAGCCCAGCGTCCAGGAGGCAGACTGGGCAACGATCAGGTTGAAGGCGGCGAACGAAAAGCCTGTGCTCACCGCCGTTGTGCTTTCGAGGCCGCCAGGGTGCAGCAGGATCAGCACCAGGGCGCCAGCAAAAACCAGGGTGGACAGCAGGCTCATCCAAGCCCCCAGGCGGTGGATGAGTTCGTAGCCGATAAAGCCAATGATAAAGGTCAGTACGCCCACCACCACAATGGCTTGGCCATCGCTCATGGGCATCAGCGCCTGCAGCGCTTCACGCATCAGCACGCCGCTTGCGGCGAGGAACAAGACGGCAGCCGTGACCATCACCAGCAACGGGATCGCCGCGCCGTGAACACCGAATTGGGCCCGGCTCTGGATCATCTGTGGCACGCCAAGGTGAGGGCCCTGGGCAGAGTGCGCCGCCATGAACACGGTGCCGATCAGGTTGCCGACCAGCAGGCCCAACAATGTCCAGCCAAAACTTAGCCCCGACGCGGCTCCCAGGGTGCCGACCATCAGTGCGGTTATCTGGAAGTTGGAGCTGAACCAGATGGTGAACAGTCGTTTAGGCGTGCCATAACGCTCAGCGTGTGGGACAAATTCGATACTTCGCGTTTCTAGCTTCACGCCGGTCTCCCGATTCATTTTCATGATTATCGGGTAGGCACCGGCGTGATTTGGGCTCAGTAACGAACGCGTCATAGCTGGTTGCGCCATGGCATGCTCGATAACGTCAGGGCCGATGAGCGGCCCCGCACCGACAGGAAAACGCATTGTTTGTAGGCGCGAGTTTATACGCAAAGAGGCCTTCAGCTACCCGCATACCCCAGCAGATACAACAGCCCGGTCAAGGTCACCAGCGAAGCCACGGTCGATAACAGGATCGTCCGCGATATCAGCCCCGCCTCGCGGTTGTAATACTCCGCCAGCATGAACGGCCCGGTCCCTGTCGGCAGTGCCGCCAACAGCACCGCCGAAGCCGCCCACATGCTCGGCAGGCTGAACACCTTGTACGCCAGCACCCAGGTCAGCGCCGGCTGCCCTACCAGCTTCAACCCCACCAACGGCCACGGACTGGCCTGTGCGCCGGTACGCTTTTCCGCCAGGAACGCGCCCAGCGATATCAAGGCGCACGGCGTGGTAGCCAACGCCAGCATGTCGAGAAAGTGCATCACCGGCTCGGCCAGCCCCAACCCGGTCATGGCCCAGCCAGCACCCGCCAGCGGCGAAATCACCAGCGGGTTCTTCGCCAGCGCCTTGCCCACCACCACGATGGCGCGGCCAATATGCCGCTCTTCCTGCAAACCGATCTCGATCAGTGTCAGCGAAATGGCGAACACCAGGCACACGACGATCAACGACGAGATCAGGGCCGGCTGCAAGCCAGCCTGACCGAACAGCAACAGACACAAGGGGATGCCGATATAGCCGGTATTGGCATAGCCCGCACTGAGCCCGTCGATGCTCGATGCCACCAGGCCATGGCCGCTGTACAGCCGCCACGCCAGCGTGACCACGAACATGGCCAAGGCACCCGCACCAAAGGCCACGATGAACCCAGGATGCCAGATCTCACTCCAGGTGGCGGTGGCGGTGACCTTGAACAGCAACGCCGGCAGGCACAGCCAGACCACCATCTTGTTGATTTCGGCGGCGGCCTTGTCGCCGAGTTTGTTGGTCTTGCGGCACAAGTAGCCAACCAGGATCAAAGCGAAGATCGGCGCAACAATGACGAAAATGGTGTGCATGTCAGGCTTTGCCGACCAGCGGAGACTGCGCGCGCGCCCCCAGACGGCTCAACCACACCGACGCCAGGATGATTCCGCCGCCGATGAACAGCCGCCCCAGCGGCTCGTGCTGGTTCCAGATCAACAGGTTCAGCAGCAGCCCTACCGGTACATGCAGGTTGTTCATCACCGCCAACGTACCGCCAGACACCAGGCACGCGCCCTTGTTCCACCAGTACAGGCCCAGCGCCGTCGGGCACAGGCCCAGGAACAGGAGCACCAGCCATTGCACATCGGTGCTCGGCAGGTGCTGGGCGTTGCCGAACAGCAGGAAGGCCGGCAACACCACCAGCAAGGCGCCCAGGTAGAAGTAGCCGAAGCGCGCGTAATGTGGCAGGTCGCTGGGGTGGCGCGCGACCAGGTGGCGGTACAGCACCTGGCCAGCGGCATAGGTGAAGTTGGCCAGTTGCAGCAGCAGGAAGCCGATGAAGAACTCGCCGCTGATGCTGTCGAAGCGGATCACCGCCGCACCGCCCACGGCAACCAGCGCGGCCAGCAGCGCCCACGGGTTGAAACGCCGGTTCATGGCGTCTTCGATCAGCGTCACATGCAGTGGCGTGAGGATGGTGAACAGCAGCACTTCCGGCACGGTCAGCACGCGGAAGCTTAGGTACAGGCAGACGTAGGTGATGCCGTACTGCAGCGCGCCGATCAACAGCATCGAGCGCATGAAGCGCGGCTCGACCTGGCGCCAGCGGGTCAATGGCAGGAACACCAGGCCTGCCAGCACCACCCGTGCGAGCACAGCAAAATAGCTGTCGACGTGCCCGGCCAGGTACTCGCCGATCAGGCTGAAGGAAAACGCCTGGATCAGCGCGACGATTATCAGGTAGCCCATGGTTGTCTCTCGTGAATCAAGGCCGCGACCTTAGCGGGTTGCGGCAAATGAGTTCAACCATGAGGAATGTAAGGGCTGACCCGGCCCCCACGGAAGCCCAGGCATAAAAAAGCCCGGCCATTGGCCGGGCAGGTACACCCAAAGGAGCAACAAACAGGTGTCAGGGTTGGGAATTCGTTGAACCTCAGGCCACGGCCGCCAGTTTGGCCTTGGCCTGGTTGACGCCCTTCTCATGGAACTCGCCGCTCATGTTCAGGCCTTCGGCATGGATGAAATCGACATCGTGAATACCGATGAAGGCCATCACCTGACGCAGGTACGGTTCCTGGTGGTCGCTGCTGGCACCGGCGTGAATGCCGCCACGGGCAGTCAGTACGATGGCGCGCTTGCCGGTCAGCAGGCCCTGCGGGCCGGTCGGGGTGTACTTGAAGGTGATGCCGGCGCGCAGTACGTGATCCAGCCAGGCCTTAAGGGTGCTGGGGATGGTGAAGTTGTACATCGGCGCGGCCATTACCAGCACATCAGCCGCCAGCACTTCATCGGTCAATTCGTTGGAACGGGCCAGGGCCTCCAGTTCGGCGGCACTGCGCTGCTCTTCGGGCTTCATCCAGCCACCCAGCAGATTGGCATCCAGGTGCGGCACCGGGTTCACCGCCAGGTCGCGCACCGTGATCTGATCGGCCGGGTGAGCGGCCTGCCATTGCTGGATGAAATCACGGGTCAGCTGACGGGAAACGGAATCCTGCTGGCGGGCGCTGCTTTCGATGATCAGTACGCGGGACATGGGGTGCCTCCATCGGCAAAAAGGGTTGCGATTCGATGGAGGTGAGATTAAGGCTTGACCTATCGATAAAAAAGCGTAAAAAGTGGGTTCAATCAATCGATTAATCAGTTTATTCCGCGCTACAGCTCAAGGCGATACGCAGTTTGATGATCTGCCGGTTGAACTTGGCGGTGACATCGACGCTTTTACCGGCCGGTACATTCACCCGGCGAACCCGGGGTGCTTCAGGGCCATTGCGGAAGGTCACCTTGCAGGCCGCCGGTACCTGCCCATAGTTGTTGAGGGTAATGGCGCCAATGTCGTAGGCCGTGTCATAGGCGGTGTAGTCAAGCTTTACCCCGGTCAGTTCCTTCTCCACATCGATGGGATAGGCCATGGCCCCGAGGGGCAGGCACATCAGTATTGCCGCACAACATTTCTTCATGGGCCGCTCTCCTTGAAAGAGGGCAGCTTAGGACAACAGGAGCGAAAGATGAAAGCGCCGCGCGTAACCCTTGACCAGTGGCGAACCCTGCAAGCAGTGGTCGATCACGGCGGGTTTGCCCAGGCCGCCGAGGCACTGCATCGCTCACAGTCCTCGGTCAGCTACACCGTGGCCCGCATGCAAGAGCAACTGGGCGTGCCACTGCTGCGTATCGACGGCCGCAAGGCGGTGCTTACCGACGCCGGCAACGTGCTACTACGCCGCTCGCGCCACCTGGTGAAGCAGGCCAGCCAGCTCGAGGACCTCGCCCACCACATGGAACAAGGCTGGGAAGCCGAAGTACGCCTGGTGGTCGATGCCGCCTACCCCAGCGCCCGCCTGGTACGTGCCCTGGCCGCGTTCATGCCGCAAAGCCGTGGCTGCCGGGTGCGCCTGCGTGAAGAAGTGCTGTCTGGCGTGGAAGAAGTCATGCATGAAGGCATCGCCGACCTGGCCATCAGCAGCTACAGCATCGGTGGCTACCTGGGCGCCGAACTGAGTGCGGTGGAGTTCGTCGCCGTCGCCCACCCTGAGCACAGCCTGCACCGCCTGGGCCGCGAGCTGACCTTCCAGGACCTGGAAAGCCAGTTGCAGGTGGTAATCCGCGACTCCGGCCGCGCTCAGCCGCGCGATGTCGGCTGGCTGGGTGCCGAGCAGCGCTGGACCGTCGGCAGCCTGGGCACCGCCGCTACCTTCGTCAGCAGCGGCTTGGGCTTTGCCTGGCTGCCCCGGCACATGATCGAGCGTGAGCTGCGCGAAGGCGTGCTCAAGCCGTTGCCGCTGGATCAGGGTGGCAGCCGCCATCCACTGTTCTACCTTTATTCGAGCAAAGAGAAGACCCTGGGCCCGGCCACGCAGATTCTCATCGACCTGCTGCGCAACTTCGACACCGCGCCACTGGACGTGCCCTTCGCAGCCCCCCCACAAGCTTGAGAGGACCGCGCCCATGGCCTATTTCGAACACGAAGGATGCACACTGCATTACGAGGAATATGGCCAGGGCGAACCACTGGTACTGCTGCACGGTCTGGGCTCCAGTTGCCAGGACTGGGAGCTGCAGGTGCCGGCGCTCAGCCGCCACTACCGGGTGATCCTCATGGACATTCGCGGCCACGGCCGTTCCGACAAACCCCGCGACGGCTACCAGATCGCGACCTTCAGTGCCGACCTGCTCGCCCTGCTCGAACACCTGCACACCGGCCCGGTGCACTTCGTCGGCCTGTCCATGGGCGGCATGGTCGGCTTCCAGTTTGCCGTCGACCACCCGCAATGGCTGCGCAGCCTGTGCATTGTCAACAGCGCCCCCGAGGTCAAGCGCCGCACCCGCAGTGACTGGATATGGTGGCTAAAGCGCTGGGGCCTGGCGCGGCTGCTCAGTGTCGAAACCGTCGGCAAGGGCCTGGCTGAACGCCTGTTCCCCAAACCTCATCAAGCCGAACTCCGACAGAAGATGGCCCAACGCTGGGCGCGTAACGACAAGCGCGCCTACCTCAAGAGCTTCGACGCCATCGTCGACTGGGGCGTGCAGGAACGCATCGGGCAGGTCCACTGTCCTACCCTGATCATTGCCGCCGACCACGATTACACCCCGATACAACTGAAAGAGCGCTATGTCGCGCTGATGCCCAACGCCAGGCTGGTCGTCGTCGACGATTCCCGGCACGCTACGCCCCTCGATCAACCCGAGGTCTTCAACCAGACCCTGCTGCAGTTCCTCGCAGCCGCTTCCACCTCTCAAGGATCTTTGAGCCCATGCTGAAAAAACTCCTGCTCACCGCCTGCTCGGTCGCCTTCGCCACCAGCGTCATGGCCTCTGACAAGACCCCGCACGTTCTGCTGGACACCAGCTTCGGCCAGGTCGAAATCGAGCTGAACGCCGAGAAGGCGCCGGTCAGTACCAAGAATTTCCTGCAGTACGTTGACAGCGGCTTCTACAACAACACCATTTTCCACCGTGTAATCCCGGGTTTCATGGTCCAGGGCGGTGGTTTCACTGACCAGATGGTGCAAAAAAACACCAACGCCCCAATCAAGAACGAAGCCAGCAACGGCCTGCTGAACACCCGCGGCACCCTGTCGATGGCGCGCACCTCGGACCCGAACTCGGCCACCAGCCAGTTCTTCATCAACGTGGCCGACAACGACTTCCTCAACCCCGGGCGTGACCGTGGCTATGCCGTGTTCGGCAAGGTGACCAAGGGCATGGAAGTGGTCGACCAGATCGTCAACTCACCGACCACCATCAAGAAAGGCATGCGTGATGTGCCGGCCGACCCGGTCTACATCAAGTCGGCCAAACGCATCGACTGACCGCAGGCTTCACAGGGACGTGAAACCGCCTGAGGGCAGGATGGAACAGGAGTGTCGTTACCCATGCTGTACCGCCGTTTCGAACAACTGATCGATATTTTCCGCGAAGCACCCAGTGAATCGCCGCCGACCACCGTGTGGCCGTTCTACCTGTATTACCTGCGCCAGGTATGGCCCAGTTTTCTTGCCCTGCTGGTGGTCGGCCTGTTCGCCTCGCTGATCGAGGTGGCCATGTTCAGCTACCTCAGCCGCATCATCGACCTGGCCCAGGGCACGCCCAATGCCAACTTCTTCAGTGAGCACAGTGGCGAGCTGATCTGGATGCTGGTGGTGATCCTGGTGCTGCGGCCGGTGTTCTTCGGCCTGCACGACCTGCTGGTGCACCAGACCATCAACCCCGGTATGACCAGCCTGATCCGCTGGCAAAACCACACCTACGTGCTCAAGCAGAGCCTGAACTTCTTCCAGAGCGACTTTGCCGGGCGCATCGCCCAACGCATCATGCAGACCGGCAACTCGCTGCGCGACTCCGCCGTGCAGGCGGTGGACGCGCTATGGCATGTACTGATCTACGCCATTACCTCGCTGGTGCTGTTCGCCGAGGCCGACTGGCGCCTGATGCTGCCGCTGCTGCTGTGGATCGTCGGCTACATCGCCGCGCTCTTCTACTTCGTGCCAAGGGTGAAGGAGCGTTCGGTGATCTCCTCCGACGCCCGTTCCAAGCTGATGGGGCGGATCGTCGATGGCTACACCAACATCGCCACCCTGAAGCTGTTCGCCCACACCGACTACGAGCAGCAATACGCGCGCGAAGCGATCAGCGAACAGACCGAAAAAACCCAACTGGCGGCACGCGTGGTCACCAGCATGGACGTCGTCATCACCAGCCTCAACGGCCTGCTGGTGGTCACCACCACGGGCCTTGCGCTGTGGCTGTGGAGCCAGTCGCTGATTACCGTCGGCGCCATTGCCCTGGCCACCGGCCTGGTGATCCGCATCGTCAACATGTCGGGCTGGATCATGTGGGTGGTCAACGGCATCTTCGAGAACATCGGCATGGTCCAGGACGGCCTGCAGACCATTGCCCAGCCGGTCACCGTCACTGACCAGCCCAATGCGCCGGCGCTGAAGGTGAGCCGTGGCGCGGTGCGGTTCGATGACGTGGATTTCCACTACGGCAAGGCTGCCAACGTGATCGAAGGGCTCGACCTGAACATTCGCCCAGGCGAAAAAATCGGTTTGATCGGCCCGTCCGGCGCGGGCAAGTCGACCCTGGTCAACCTGCTGCTGCGGCTGTACGACGTGCAGGGCGGGCGTATCCTTATCGATGGCCAGGACATTGCCGAGGTGAGCCAGGCCAGCCTGCGCGCACAAATCGGCATGATCACCCAGGACACTTCGCTGCTGCACCGCTCGATCCGCGACAACCTGCTGTATGGCCGCCCCGGCGCCAGTGAGGCGGAGTTGCTCGACGCCGTGCGCCGCGCCCGCGCCGACGAGTTTATCCCGCAGCTATCCGACGCCCAGGGGCGCACCGGCTTCGATGCCCATGTGGGTGAGCGCGGGGTGAAGCTGTCGGGCGGCCAGCGCCAGCGCATCGCCATTGCCCGGGTACTGCTGAAGAATGCGCCGATCCTGATCATGGACGAAGCCACTTCGGCGCTGGACTCGGAGGTGGAAGCAGCCATTCAGGAAAGCCTGGAAACGCTGATGCAGGGCAAGACGGTGATCGCGATCGCCCACCGGTTGTCCACCATCGCGCGGATGGACCGGCTGGTGGTGCTGGACAAGGGGCGGATTGTCGAGAGTGGCAGCCACAGCGAGCTGCTGGAACAGCAGGGGTTGTATGCCCGGTTGTGGCATCACCAGACCGGGGGGTTTGTCGGGGTGGACTGAAACCTGTGCTGGCCTCTTCGCGGGTGAACCCGCGAAGAGGCCAGCACAGGCAAACCAAATGGATCAGTCCCGACGATAAGGCAACATCCCCCTCGCCTCATCGGCATACCCCCTCACCCCTTCCCGCTCCTGCACCAGAAAATCCTCCACCGCCCGCCGCAACCCGGGGTGCAGCAGGTAATGCCACGACCGCGTCAACACCGGCTCGAACCCGCGTATCAGCTTGTGCTCCCCCTGCGCCCCGGCATCGAAACGCTGGTAGCCCTCGGCAATGGCAAAGTCCATCCCCTGATAGAAACACGTTTCGAAATGCAGCCGGTCGAATTCATCCAGGCAGCCCCAGTAACGGCCAAACAGGCTGTCGCCCCCCACCAGGCTCAGCGCCATCGCCACATCGCGCCCCCCCTGACGCGCCATTACCACCCGCACAGCCTCGGGCATGCGTTCGGCCAGCAGGCTGAAAAACGCGCGAGTCAGATAAGGCGCCCGGCGGCGTACGGCATAGGTGTTGGCGTAACAGAGGAAGACGAAATCCCACTGGGCTTCATCCAGTTCATCGCCTCGGTACCAGCGAAAATCAATACCCTGCCCCGCCACCTGCTCACGCTCCTTGCGCATCTGCTTGCGCTTGCGCGAACTCAGGCTGTCGAGAAAGTCCTGGAAATCTCGATACCCCCGATTTTGCCAATGGAACTGGCAACCCAAGCGCTCCATCCAGCCCGGCTGGGCTGCCAGTTGTTCGTCCAGCGCCGAGTCGGTGAAATTGATGTGCGCTCCGGATAGCCCACCCTTGGCCAAATACTCAGGCAGGGCCTGCAACATCATCAAACCGTCAGCCGGATCGGCCGCAAAAAGGCGTGGGCCGCTCACAGGGCTGAACGGCACGGCCCCCAACAGCTTGGGATAGTAGGCAATGCCGGCCCGCTCACAGGCATCGGCCCAGCCATGGTCGAACACATACTCGCCATAGGAGTGCCACTTGCGGTACGCCGGCATCAGCGCCCGCACCTGCCCCTCACGCTCCAGGACCAAGTGCTCGGCAGCCCAGCCAGTGTTTCGCTGGACGCTGCCACTGTCTTCCATTGCACTGAGAAAGGCATGGCGCAGGAACGGCTGACCCGCTGACACCAGGGCATCCCAGGTGGCCGCCGGAAGATCATGCAAGTTGGCAAGGCTGTACAGGCTGGTCACGGTTTCGGCTCGCTGTGAGAAGGCCTTCAGTATCCCCAAGTAAGGCCCGGCACTCAAATGACGAACGCCGGGCTGATCCTTTTATTCTCAATTACTTAACCGCAGTGCCACTAATCAGACATTAATCTGTCATTGGCCCCCGCAATACTTGCGCCTGTTTTCCGGAACCTCAGAACCTGTCTAGTCAGGCCCTTTCCGAAGACATGCCAACGCAGGGGCAGGCGCTTGAGCCTCCCCCATTTTTTTCAGTAGGGAGAACCTTATGCGTCTTGTTTCTACACTTACCGGAGTGAGCCTCACCGGCATGATGCTGGCTCTGAGCGCCCCGGCCAGTGCTGCTGTCGACGCCAAGCTGCTCGAAATGCTCCGCGCCAACGGCTCGATCAATCAGGCGCAGTACAACGAACTGCAGGGCGACCTGGCAAAAGAAACCAAGGAAAGGGCCGACCAGAAAGCTCAGTCTGAACGGATGAGCAACTTCGAACAGAAAGTGGCATGGGCCGCCAAGACCCAGATCAAGGGTGATGTGCGCCTGCGTTACGAAGACGTCAACGTCGACAACCCGATCTCCCGCAGCGGCAACCAGGACCGTGAGCGTGTACGTGCCCGTGTCGGCTTCTACAGCGAGATCAACCCGCAGGTTGACGCTGGCGTGCGTGTGGCCACCGGCAGCAGCGCCGATGCCCGTTCGACCAACCAGAGCCTGGACAACTACTTCGAGAAGAAATCGCTGTGGGTCGACCTGGCCTACCTCGACTGGCACCCGACTGCCGTGCCCAACCTGCACCTGATTGGCGGCAAGATGATGCAGCCATGGGTGAGCATGGGCGACATCATCTGGGACAGCGACATCAACCCGGAAGGCGTGGCAGCTACCTACAAGACCAACCTCGGCCCGGCCGAAGTGTTCGGCAGCATCGGCCACTACAACCTGAAGGACAACGTCGACGGCGACGGCGTGCAGTTCAAGCACGACGCGCAGCTGTACGCGGCCCAGCTGGGTACCAAGTTCAACGCGGCTGACACCGTCAAGGTTACCGTTGGCGGCAGCGTATACGGCTACGACAATGACAAGGCCTCGGCTGCTCTGCGCTCGCTGGGCAACACCACCGACGAGTTCAACCTGGTTGAAGGCTTCGGTCAGGTCGATTTCACCGGTTTCGCCATTCCACTGTCGGCTTACGGCCAGTTCGTCAAGAACACCGAAAGCACCGATGGCAAGGACAAGGCCTGGCTGGCTGGTTTGAAGAGCAAGATCGGTGCCTGGAGCCTGGACTACAACTACCGCGACGTGCAGCGTAACGGTGTAGTGAGCCTGTTCACCGACTCCGACTTCGGTAACGGCTTTACCGGTTCCCGTGGCCACAAGTTCAAAGTGGGCTACGAAATCGACAAGAACTTCGCCCTGGGCGCGGCCTACATGATGGCCAAGACCGACTACTCCAACCTGCCGAACAGCGATGCGGATGTAGACACCCTGCAGGTGGACCTGGAAGCCAAGTTCTAAGCGACACCCTCTTCTGCTTCACCTGAAGCGGGAAATGCCGACCCCATCCGGCGTTTCCCGCTTTTTTTTGCCTGGAAAAATGTACCGGCCTCTTCGCGGGCGAGCCCGCGAAGAGGCCGGTACAGGCTGACTAAGGATCAGCGCTTGCGCAGAATCACGCTACCAATCGAATACCCCGCACCAAACGAGCTCAATACGCCCAACGAACCCTTGGCCAGGTCATCCTGATAGAGGTGGAAGGCAATCACCGACCCCGCCGAACTGGTATTGGCATAGCGGTCCAGAATCACCGGTGCATCTTCCTCGGCCACCTCACGCCCCAGCAACTTCTTGACGATCAGGTGGTTCATGCTGAGGTTGGCCTGGTGCAGCCAGAAACGCTTCACATCGCTCGGTTGCAGGCCATTTTCCTGCAGGTGCTCACCGATCAGCTCGGCCACCTTCGGGCACACCTCACGGAACACCTTGCGGCCTTCCTGGATGAACAGCTTGTCTGCGGCGCCTTCGCCCTCTTCCGCTGCCCGGTTGAGGAAGCCGAAGTTGTTGCGGATGTTGTTGGAGAACTCGGTCCACAGCTTGGTGCTGACGATGTCGAACTGGTGCGCCGAGGTGGCCTTGTCGACACGCTCGAGCAACACCGCAGTGGCGGCATCACCGAAAATGAAATGGCTGTCGCGGTCACGGAAGTTCAGGTGCCCGGTGCACACCTCGGGGTTGACCATCAGCACCGCGCGCGCCTGGCCCAGGGCCACGCTGTTGGCAGCGGTCTGGATGCCGAAGGTGGCCGACGAGCAGGCCACGTTCATGTCGAAGGCAAAGCCCTGGATGCCCAGCGCCTGTTGCACTTCGATGGCGATGGCCGGGTACGGGCGCTGCAGGTTGGAGCAGGCGACGATCACGCCATCGACATCGGCAGCCGTGCGGCCGGCGCGCTCCAGGGCCTGGCGGGCAGCGGCCACGGCCATTTCGCAGAGCACCGAGGGCTCGTCATTGGAACGCTCGGGCAGGCGTGGTTTCATGCGCTGCGGGTCGAGGATGCCGGCCTTGTCCATCACGAAGCGGCTCTTGATGCCCGAGGCCTTTTCGATAAAGGCCGCATCGGACAGCGGCGCTGCTTCAACTTCGCCGCGCTCGATGGCAGCGGCGTTGTCCTGGTTGAACTGCTGCGACCAGGCGTTGAAGGAAGCCACCAGTTCTTCGTTGGAAATGCTCTGGGCCGGGGTGTACAGGCCGGTGCCGCTGATCACGACGTTATGCACGGTCGTTCCTCTGGTCAAAGGCCATCGCCACGGGGCGCTGGCTGGGAATATGACAATTTAGTGGCACTTTAGTACCAAATCAGGGGCGTACGTTACCCCTGTGGGAGCGGGCTCACCCGCGAAGGGCCGCAACGCGGCCCCAAACTCCCTGAAGTTTGCCACAAATTGGGCAGGTTAGCCTTCCACCTGGCTCCACTGTTTGCTCAATCTTTTGTCGGAAATCGGCACCTTGGTGCCCAACTGCTGAGCAAACAGCGACACCCGGTATTCCTCCAGCCACCAGCGGTACAACGTCAGTTGCTCATCGCGCTTGCCTTCCTGGGCATGCTTGTCGGCACGCGCCTTGTACTGTGCCCACAAGTTGGCCAGCTCACCGCTCCATACCCGGTCCTTCTGCACCTGCGAACCCAGCTTCTCCAGGCGCAATTCCACCGCCTTGAGGTAACGCGGCAGCTCCTTGAACCAAACCCCGGGCGTTTCACGCACAAAGCCCGGGTACACAAGGTTGCCCAGCTGTTGCTTGATGTCGTTCAGCGCCACCGCCTGGCTCAGGTCGATCTTGCCCTTGAAGCGCTTCTGCAGCCCATGCCACAGTTTCAGCACCTCCAGCGTCTGGCGCGCCAACCGCTCGGCATGCTCGGCCCAGCTGCCGCGCTTGCGCTCAGCCAGCCTGGCCAAGGCCGCACCATCACGCGGCAACGGCTGTTCACCTTCAAGGATACAGCTGTCCAGGCTGGCCAGCAGGATGTCCTCGACCAGTGCCTCGACCCTGCCCATTTCACGGTACAGCAGGCCAAGCTCGGTCAGGCCCGGCAGCTTGCCGCGCAGGTACTTGGCCGGCTCGGCCAATTGCTGCAACAACAGGCGCTGCAGGGCACGGCGGTGCTGGAACTCGGCTTCGGCCTGGGTCGAGAAGCGCCCTTCGCGCACGCTACCGCCCTCTTCCACCAACGCCGGGTACACGGTCATCGACAGGCCGGCAATCTTCTGTTGGGCGGTCTGCTTCACTTCGCTGAAAGCCTTCGCCTGCACCGGCTGCTCGCTCTTTTCGGTGCGCGGCACCGCCAAGGCAGCCTGGCTGGCGGCAGCAAAGCGCGCGGTCAGCTCGGCCAGGTCGCGGCCTTCGCCAAGGAACTTGCCCTGGCCGTCGACCACTTCGATGTTCATGCGCAGGTGGCCTTCGACCAGCTGGACCGACTCGTCCCAGGCCTCGTCGGACACCCGCGCACCGGTCATGCGCAGCAGCTCCTGGCCCAGGGCCTGCGGCAGTGCGCCCTGACCGAAGGTCATACGCGCCAGCGAAGCCTTGACGAAGTCCGGCACCGGCACGAAGTTCTTGCGCAAGGCCTTGGGCAGGTTGCGTATCAGCGCCACGCACTTGGCCTCCAGCAAGCCTGGCACCAGCCATTCCAGGCGCTCGCCGGGCAGGCTTGGCAGCAACGGTGCCGGCACCCGCACGGTCACGCCGTCTCGCGGGTGGCCGGGTTCGAAGTGATAGCTCAGCGGCAGGCGCAGCTCGCCGACCTGCATGCTGTCGGGGTACTGCGCGGCAGTGACTTCGCTAGCCTCACGGGCCAGCACGTCTTCCTCGCGCATGATCAGGAGGTTGGCATCCTTCTGGCTGCCCATGCGGTACCAGCTGTCAAAGGTCGCGGTCTGGTGGATTTCCGCCGGCAGGCGCGCTTCGTAGAAGGCGTACAGCGTTTCTTCGTCAGCCAGAATGTCGCGCCGGCGGGCCTTGGCCTCCAGCTCGTCGAGTTCTTCGAGCAGGCGTTTGTTGGCCGCCAGGCACTTGGCCCGCGACTGTATTTCGCCACCCACCAGGCCCTCGCGGATGAACAGCTCACGCGAAATGACCGGGTCGATCGGGCCAAAGTGCACCGGGCGGCGGCCGACCAGAATCAGGCCGTACAGGGTGATCTGCTCATAGGCCACCACCTGACCGCGCTTCTTCTCCCAGTGCGGTTCGAAGTGGTTTTTCTTGACCAGGTGGCCAGCCAGCGGCTCGATCCAGTCAGGCTCGATCTTGGCGACCATGCGCGCATACAGCTTGGTGGTCTCGACCAGTTCGGCGGCCATGACCCACTGCGGTCGCTTGCGCCCCAGGCCCGAGGACGGGTGCACCCAGAAGCGCCGTTGACGCGCCCCCTGGTAGTCGCCCTCTTCGGTCTTCTGGCCGATCTGGCTGAGCAGGCCACTGAGGATGGCCTTGTGCATCTTCTGGTAGTCGGACGGTTCCTTGTTCACCGTCAACTGCAGGTCACGGCAGATCAGCGCCAGCTGGCGGTGGGCATCGCGCCACTCACGCAGGCGCAAGTAGTTCAGGAAATGCTTGCGGCACCAGTTGCGCAGCGGGTTGGCCGTCAGCGCCTGGCGCTGCTCTTCAAAACCGCGCCACAGGTTGACCAGCGCGGCGAAGTCGGAGTCCACGTCCTTCCATTGCGCATGGGCCTGATCAGCCGCCTGCTGACGCTCTGGCGGGCGCTCGCGTGGGTCCTGCACCGACAGTGCGCTGGTAACGATCAGCACTTCCTGCAGGCTGCCCAGTCGGGCGCCTTCGAGTAGCATGCGGCCCAGTCGTGGGTCGATGGGCAGGCGGGCCAGTTGGCGGCCAATCGGCGTCAACTGGTTTTCGCGGTTGACCGCTGACAGTTCCTGCAGCAGGTTGAAACCATCGCTGATGGCCTTGCCATCCGGCGGCTCGATGAACGGGAACGCATCGATCGCGCCCAGGCGCAGGTGCAACATCTGCAGGATCACCGCCGCCAAGTTGGTGCGCAGAATCTCCGGGTCGGTAAACGCCGGCCGGCTGTTGAAGTCCTCTTCGCTGTACAGACGTACGCAAATGCCCGGCTCGACCCGGCCGCAACGGCCTTTACGCTGGTTGGCGCTGGCTTGGGACACCGCTTCGATGGGCAGGCGCTGCACTTTGGCGCGGTAGCTGTAGCGGCTGATGCGTGCGGTGCCGGTGTCGATCACGTAGCGGATGCCCGGCACGGTCAGCGAGGTTTCGGCCACGTTGGTGGCCAGCACCACGCGGCGCCCGGTGTGCGGCTGGAAGATGCGCTGTTGCTCGGCCGGCGACAGGCGTGCATACAGCGGCAGGATCTCGGTGTGGCGCAACTGCGCCTTGCGCAGGATTTCAGCGGCATCGCGGATTTCCCGCTCGCCGGGCAGGAAGATCAGCACATCGCCCGGGCCTTTGCCTTCGCTGCGTTCGTGGTGCGCCAGCTCATCCAGAGTGGCGAGGATGGCCTGGTCGACGGTGAGGTCGTCCTCGATCTGGTTGCCTTCTTCATCCTGCTCGCTGGTGAGCGGGCGGTACCAGGTTTCCACCGGGAATGTGCGCCCGGACACCTCGATGATCGGCGCGCCATCGAAGTGTTTGGAAAAGCGTTCCAGGTCGATGGTGGCCGACGTGATGATCAGTTTCAGGTCTGGCCGGCGATGCAGCAGTGTCTTCAGGTAGCCGAGCAGGAAATCGATATTCAGGCTGCGTTCGTGGGCTTCGTCGACGATGATCGTGTCGTAGCGCTCAAGAAAGCGGTCGTGCTGGGTTTCGGCCAGCAGGATGCCATCGGTCATCAGTTTGACCAGGGTATTGGCATCGCTTTGGTCTTCGAAACGTACCTGGTAGCCGACCAGCCCGCCCAGCGGCGTGCCCAGTTCTTCGGCAACCCGCGCCGCCACGCTGCGCGCGGCGATCCGGCGTGGCTGGGTGTGGGCGATCAGGCCATGGCTGCCACGGCCCAGTTCCAGGCAAATCTTCGGCAGCTGGGTGGTCTTGCCCGAACCGGTTTCACCGGCGATCACCAGCACCTGGTTTTCGGCCAGGGCCTTTTTGATTTCGTCACGCTTGGCGGCGATCGGCAGGTTGTCGTCGTAGCGCACGGTCGGCACGCTTTGCTGACGTGCAGTGACCTGGGCGCAGGAGGCCTGGACCTTTTCCACCCACTGCGAAAGCTTCGCCTCGTCGGGGCGCTTGCGCAGTTCGTGCAGTTGCCGGCGCAGACGATGGCGGTCGGCAATCATGGCGTGGTCGAGGTTTTGCAGCAGTTTGTCGATGGCGTGGTCAGTCATGGGGCTTTTTAATGATGCAGGTGGCCCTGCTTTTTCATGATCGGCATTCGAAGGATGCGCGATTGTCGCAGATTTGGGCCTACTTTGCTGTCATGGTAGGAGAGCGGCCTTGTGCCGCAGCCCTTCGCGGCACAAGGCCGCTCCTACAGGGATCGTATAGCGGCTGAAAGTTTAGCAAGGGTATACGTAAAGGTTGCCATTCACTGCTTTAATCAACCTTACGCCGCATGTGAGTATCAAAAGCATGACTCCCGTCCAGCACATCGCCCCACCGTCGTCCCGCCCTTCGTTACCGAAGGCCCGGAGCCGTGCCGGGGAAAATCCGCTGGTGCACATCATCCTCGCCTTCTGGGCCTTGTGGCACTGCCGTCACGCACGCCCACCGGACTGCCCGCTCACGCCTTTGTGACCAAACCCGGCCATTGTCTGGCCGTTTGACTCAACTGGACCGCGCGTTCTGCGCGAACGTCCTGTGCGCCCGTGAGCGAATACATCATGCACTTTGCACCTGTAGAGCAGGCTTCCCGTTTCCTGGCTGAAAACCCCGATATCGAGCTGTTCGAACTGTTCATCCTCGACGCCAACGGCGTACCACGCGGCAAGCTGCTGCACCGTGATGAATTGCTGGCCGTGTACCAGACCGGCCGGCCGCTGCCCAGCACCATCCTTGGCCTGACCCTGAACGGTGACGACGTGGAAAATTCGGGCCTGGTGTGGGACGTGGGCGACATCGACTGCCGCGCCTACCCACTCGAAGGCAGCCTGGTGCGCCTGCCCTGGCGCCGGGTGCCGACCGCGGCCGTACAAGTCAGCATGCACCCTACCGAGGGCCTGCCAGCCAGTATCGCCGACCCGCGCCATGTGCTGCTGCGCACCATCGACGCCCTGAAAGCCGACGGCTACCACCCCGTAATGGCCTGCGAGCTGGAGTTCTACCTGCTCGACCAGCAACGCGATGCCCAGGGCCGCCCGCAACCGGCGCTGGACAATGACGGTGGCCGCCCACGCACCACCCAGGTCTATGGCCTGCGCGAGCTGGAACAGATCGAACCCTTCCTCGCCGACCTGTACGCCGCCTGCAAGGCGCAGGGCATTCCGGCGCGCACTGCGATTTCCGAGTACGCCCCCGGCCAGGTGGAAATCACTCTTGAGCACGGCGACGCCCTAAAAGCGATGGACCAGGCCGTGCGCTACAAGCGCCTGGTTAAAGGCGTGGCCCATGCCCACGGCATGCAGGCCTGCTTCATGGCCAAGCCGTTTGCCAACCTGGCCGGCACCGGCATGCACATGCATCTGAGCCTGGCCGACAGCGCGGGCAACAACCTGTTCGCCAGCGAAGACAAGGCCGGCACCCCGCTGCTGCGCCAGGCCGTGGCGGGCATGCTGCGCCACCTGCGCGACTCGCTGCTGCTGTTTTGCCCCAATGCCAACTCGTTCCGTCGCTTCCAGGCCAACAGCTATGCGCCGCTGGCCCCGACCTGGGGCGTGGACAACCGCACCGTGAGCCTGCGCGTGCCCGGCGGCCCGGCCAACAGCCGGCATGTAGAGCATCGCATTTGCGGCGCCGACGCCAACCCTTACCTGGCTGCCGCAGCGATCCTCGCCGCCAGCCATCGCGGCATCCGAGAACAGCTGGACCCAGGCGCACCGGTGGAAGGCAACGGCTATGCCCAGGCCGCCGAGCACTTGCCCACCGACTGGCTGACCGCCCTCGATGCCCTGCAGCATTCCCATTGGGCTCGCGAAGCCTTGGGCGACGACTTCCTTGGCGTGTACCTGAAGGTAAAGCGTGCCGAGTACCGCCAGTTCATGGCCGAAGTCAGCGAGCAGGACTGGCGTTGGTACCTGCACCAGGCCTGAGCCCCTATCTAACAAGGAACACCCATGAACGCAGCATTGAACAAAGGCCCGGCGCAGCGTGCGCCGTCCTATTACACCGCCTCCCTCAACGACCACACCGAGTACCCGCAACTCAAGGGCACGGTGCAGGTGGATGTGGCCATCATCGGCGGCGGCTTTACCGGCGTGGCCACGGCGGTGGAGCTGGCCGAGCGTGGCCTGAAAGTGGCCATCGTCGAAACCAACCGCATCGGCTGGGGCGCCAGCGGGCGCAATGGCGGCCAGGTCACCGGCAGCCTGTCGGGTGATGAGGCCATGCGCTCGCAGATGCGCAACCACCTGGGTGCCGAAGTCGACGACTTCATCTGGCACTTGCGCTGGCGCGGTCACCAGGTGATCGAGCAGCGCGTGGCGCGCTATGGCATCGACTGCGACCTCAAGCGCGGCCACCTGCATGCGGCAATGAAACCTTCGCACATGGACGAACTGCGTGCCTTCGAGGCCGAGGCCCACCGCCGTGGCATGGGCGAGCAGGTGCAATTGCTGGACCGTGCGGCAGTGGCCGAGCACCTGCAAAGCCCGCTGTACCTGGGCGCACTGAAAAACCTGCGCAACCTGCACCTGCACCCGCTCAACCTGTGCCTGGGTGAAGCCCGTGCGGCCCACAGCCTGGGTGCACTGATCTTCGAGAACTCCGAGGTGCTGGACATCGTTCACGGCCCGCGCCCGGCAGTGGTCACTGCCCATGGCCGGGTCGAAGCGCGCCAGGTAATGCTGGCCGGCGATGTGTATCACAAGCTGGAAAAGCGCCAGCTCAAGGGCAAGATCTTCCCGGCCATGGGCGGCATCGTCACCACCGCGCCGCTGGGTGAGCTGGCCGAGCAGATCAACCCGCAGGACCTCGCGGTATACGACTGTCGCTTCGTGCTCGACTACTACCGCCTGACCGCCGACAAACGCCTGCTGTTTGGTGGCGGCGCCAATTACTCGGGCAAGGACTCACGCGACATCGAAGGCGAGCTGCGCCCGTGTATCGAACGCACCTTCCCGGCGCTCAAGGGCGTGCCGATCGAGTTCCAGTGGAGCTGTGCCATGGGCATCGTGGTCAACCGCATTCCGCAGTTGGGCAAGCTGTCGGACAACGTATGGTATTGCCAGGGTTACTCGGGGCATGGCATTGCTACCAGCCACATCATGGGCGAGATCATGGCCGAGGCATTGACCGGGACGCTGGAGAAGTTCGACACCTTCGCGCAATGCAAGCATGTGCGCGTGCCGATGGGGGACTTGCTGGGGAACCCGCTGCTGGCGGCGGGGATGTGGTACTACCAGATGCTTGAAAAGCTGCGCTGATTTCACTGGCCTCTTCGCGGGTAAACCCGCGAAGAGGCCAGTAAGGCCAGCATAGATTCAGAAGGTCAGGCGATCTTCTTCAGGCCCTGCTTCTTCAGCTCTTCATCACGCAACTCGCGACGCAGGATCTTGCCCACGTTGGTAGTTGGCAACGAATCACGGAATTCGATCTGGCGCGGCACCTTGTAGCCGGTAACGTTGGCACGCATGTGCTCCATCACCTGCTCCTTGGTCAGGGTCATGCCCGGCTTGACCACGATGAACACCTTGATCACCTCACCCGACTTCTCGTCCGGCACACCAATGGCCGCGCACTGCAACACACCCGGCAAGGCCGCCAGCACATCTTCCAGTTCGTTGGGGTACACGTTGAAGCCCGAGACCAGGATCATGTCCTTCTTGCGGTCGACGATGCGCATGTAGCCGTCCGCCTGGATCAGGGCGATGTCACCGGTCTTCAGCCAGCCTTCGCTGTCCAGAATTTCGGCGGTGGCGTCTTCGCGCTGCCAGTAGCCCTTCATCACCTGCGGGCCCTTGACGCACAGCTCGCCCACTTCGCCCAACGGCAGCTCGTTGCCGGCGTCGTCGATGATCTTGCACAGGGTCGAAGGCACCGGAATACCGATGGTACCCACCTGGTTGGCCTCTGCCGGGTTCACTGCCGCCACCGGGCTGGTTTCGGTCATGCCGTAACCTTCGCAGATGGCGCAGCCGGTAACGGCCTTCCAGCGTTCGGCCACGCTCAGTTGCAAAGCCATGCCGCCAGACAGGGTGATTTTCAGCGCCGAAAAGTCCAGGGCGCGGAACGCCTCGTTGTTGCACAGGGCAACGAACAAGGTGTTGAGGCCGACAAAGCCGCTGAACTTCCACTTGCCCAGTTCCTTGACCATGGCCGGCAGGTCACGCGGGTTGCTGATCAGCACGTTGTGGTTGCCGATCAGCATCATCGCCATGCAATGGAAGGTAAAGGCATAGATGTGGTACAGCGGCAGCGGCGTGATAAGGATTTCGCAGCCTTCGTGCAGGTTGGAGCCCATCAGCGCCCGGCACTGCAGCATGTTGGCCACCAGGTTGCGGTGGGTGAGCATTGCCCCCTTCGCCACGCCCGTGGTGCCGCCGGTGTACTGCAGCACCGCCACGTCGTTGGCCTGCGGGTTGGCCTCGGTTACCGGCTGGCCCTTGCCCAATGCCAACGCATCGTTGAAGCGTATGGCACGCGGCAGGTTGTAGGCCGGTACCATTTTCTTCACGTACTTGATCACGCTGTTGATCAGCAAGCGCTTGAGCGGCGGCAGCAGGTCGGCCACTTCGGTGACGATAACGTGCTTGACCTGGGTCTTGGGCACCACCTTTTCAGCCAGGTGGGCCATGTTGGCCAGACACACCAGGGCCTTGGCGCCGGAGTCGTTGAACTGGTGTTCCATCTCCCGCACGGTGTACAGCGGGTTGGTATTGACCACGATCAGCCCGGCACGCATGGCACCGAATACTGCGACCGGGTATTGCAGGACATTGGGCAGTTGCACGGCAATGCGGTCACCCGGCTTGAGGTCGGTATGCTGCTGCAGCCAGGCCGCAAACGCCCCCGACAGCGCATACAACTCGCCATAAGTGATAGTCTTGCCCAGGTTGCTAAAGGCCGGTTTGTCGGCAAAGCGTTGGCAGGATTGCTTGAGTACTGCCTGGATATTGGGGAATTCGTCAGGATTGATTTCCGCCGTAATCCCGGCTGGGTACTTATCCTTCCAAAAATGTTCGATCATGGAAGCCCACTCCTTCAGCAACAGCGAAGTTCGATTGGCGCGTCGATGCGCTTATTATTGATATGAGACGGCGGTTCGTTGCAAACCGGATCGTCTGAAAGCGGGCCGAGAGTAACAGCTTTGCCTAGGGTCGCCTAGAGGCCAAAACAGGCCTTGCAGTCACAAAAATGACTCAATGAACAATACAAGTCATTTTTAGAGTTTTTAACCAAAATGTCGCGGATGGCTTGAGTTTTGTAAGGTTTCGCAGATCGAACGCCGCCCGCGCGGCGCTCGATCTCAACAACACCACTAAGTCAAAGCCATACCCATCAAGCGATATCCCGCAGTTCCCGCCGCAAGATCTTGCCCACAGGCGTCATCGGCAACGACTCGCGCAGCACAATGTGCTTGGGCACCTTGTAGCCGGTAAAGTTGGCCTTGCAGTAGGCCTTGAGCTCATCCACGCTCAGCCCCCCCTCACGCGGCACCACGAACAGCTTCACCGCCTCGCCGGAACGCTCGTCCGGCACACCGATGGCTGCACAGTTGGCGACCTTGGGGTGGCCCATCACCACATCCTCGATCTCGTTGGGGTAAACATTGAAGCCCGAGACGATGATCATGTCTTTCTTGCGGTCGACGATGCGAGTGAAACCGTCCGGGTCGATCACCGCAATATCGCCGGTCTTGAACCAGCCGTCCGCATCCAGGGCCTGGGCCGTGGCCTCGGGCTGCTGCCAGTAGCCCTTCATCACCTGCGGGCCCTTGATGCACAACTCGCCCCGCTCGCCCAGCGGCATCTCGTTGCCGTCATCGTCGATCACCTTGAACGCGGTACCCGCCACCGGGATGCCCACCGTACCCAGTCGGGCAAGCTTGCCATAGGGGTTGGTGCTGGCCACCGGCGAGGTTTCGGTCAGGCCGTAGCCCTCGACGATGCGACACCCCGTAAGCGCTTCCCAGCGCTCGGCAGTGGCCTTGACCAGCGCCGTGCCGCCGGAGTTAGTGACCTTCAGCGCCGAGAAGTCCAGCTGACGGAAGCCCGGGTGATCCATCAGCGCAACAAACAGGGTATTCAGCCCCAGCAGCGCGGAGAAACGCCACTTGCCCAGCTCCTTGATGAAGCCCGGGATGTCCCGTGGGTTGGTGATCAGCACGTTGTGGTTACCGGTGACCATCATGCACATGCAGTTCGCGGTAAAGGCATAGATGTGGTAGAGCGGCAGCGGCGCGATCATCACCTCCTGCCCGTCCTTGAGCAGCTTCTGCCCGTCGGGGCCATGCTGCGAGAAGCAGGCCAGCACCTGCAGCATGTTGGCCACCAGGTTGCCGTGGGTGAGCATCGCGCCTTTGGCAAGGCCCGTGGTACCGCCGGTGTATTGCAGCACGGCGATGTCGTCCAGGCTCAGCGGCACCGGTTTGTGCGACAGCTCGCGCCCTTGGCGCAGCGCCTGTTTGAACGATACCGCCTGGGGCAAGTGATAGGCCGGCACCATCTTCTTCACTTTGTCGACCACCGTGTTGATCAGCCAGCCTTTGGCGGTGGGCAGCAGGTCGCCCATCTTCGCCTCGATCAGGTATTCGATGCCGGTATCGGGCAACACCTCCTGCACACGCTTGCCGAACATGTTCAGGTACACCAGTGCGCGCGCGCCGCTGTCCTTGAACTGGTGGCGCATTTCGCGCTCGGTGTACAGCGGGTTGGTGTTGACCACGATCAGGCCGGCGCGCATGGCGCCGAAGACGGCGATGGGGTATTGCAGCACGTTGGGCATCTGCACCGCGATGCGGTCGCCCGGTTTGAGGTCGGTGTGCTGCTGCAACCAGCCGGCGAAGGCGGCTGAATGGCGCTCCAGCTCGGCGTAGGTCAGGGTCACGCCCAGGTTGCTGAACGCCGGGCGGTCGGCAAAGCGCTTGCAGGAGCGCTCGAACACCTCGACGACCGAGGCGTAGGCATTGATGTCGATGGTGGAAGGCACGCCCGCCGGGCGCTTGTCATTCCAGAAGTCGGCTTGCATTTATTATTGTTCCTCTGCCTGGACCTGCACTGCGTCCTTTAGTCCCTTACCTGATCGCCAGCCGGCGAAAAGGCGTTGATCCGACGTTAACAGGTAAGTCCAAGGTGGCATATACGCCAAGTGCCGCCATTAACATTGTGAATCTTATTTGTGCCCTTCCTGCAATCCGGCCGGTTGTGCATACACTGTTCGGGTACCCGTGCGCACAAGGACCCGCCATGCCTCACGACGCCTTCTGGCTACCCGCCAGCGAGCACTGCAGCCTGTACGTGCACCAATGGCTGCCGGCCAAACCGGTGAAAGCCGTGGTGCTGCTGGCCCATGGCATGGCCGAGCATGCCGGGCGCTACCAACGCCTTGGGCAGGCCCTGAGCGAGGCGGGCTTTGCCCTGTTCGCGGCCGACCAGCGCGGTCACGGGCGCACTGCCGAACAGGGCAGCCTCGGCCTGTTCGCCCGCCATCATGGCTGGAATGCCGTGGTCAACGACCTCGGCCGGGTGGCCCAGCACATCGGTCAGCAATACCCGTGCACGCCGCTGTTCCTGTTCGGCCACAGCATGGGCAGCTACATCGCCCAGGCCTACCTGCTGCACCACAGTGCCAGCCTGCACGGGGCCATCCTGAGTGGCTCCAACTACCAGCCGGCAACGCTTTACCGAGTGGCCCGGCAGATTGCCCGGCTGGAAGCCTGGCGTCAGGGGCCGTTGGGCAAAAGTGCATTGATCGAGTGGTTGTCGTTCGGCTCGTTCAACAAGGCGTTCAAGCCCAACCGCACCGCATTCGACTGGCTCAGCCGCGACCCGGCCGAAGTCGACCTGTACGTCAACGACCCGTTGTGCGGCTTTCGTTGCAGCAACCAGCTGTGGCTCGACCTGTTACAAGGCTTGGCGCAGATCAGCCAGCCGAGTAACCTCGCGCAGATCGATCCGAACCTGCCGATGCTGGTGATCGGTGGTGAATGTGATCCGGTCAGTGCCGGCAAGCGTCTCACCCATCTGGCCGACGCCCTGCGCGCGACCGGCAATCGAAATGTACAGCTGCGCGTCTATCCTCAAGCGCGGCATGAAGTACTCAACGAAACCAACCGTGACGAGGTCACCGCCGATATCCTCGGCTGGCTTGAACAGGCGCTGGCCCTTGGCCGCCCCGTGCGCAGTGAATGATAGCCACCCTCGCCTAACGCTTAAGGAAGCACCGATGTCCCAGGTCACCAACACGCCTTACGAAGCCCTCGAAGTCGGCCAGAAGGCCGAGTACAAGAAGTCCGTTGAAGAACGCGACATCCAGCTGTTCGCCGCGATGTCCGGTGACCACAACCCGGTTCACCTGGATGCCGAGTTCGCCGCCAAGAGCATGTTCCGCGAACGTATTGCACACGGCATGTTCAGCGGCGCGCTGATCAGTGCAGCAGTGGCCTGCACCCTGCCAGGCCCTGGCACCATCTACCTGGGCCAGCAAATGAGCTTCCAGAAGCCGGTGAAAATTGGCGATACCCTGACCGTGCGCCTGGAAATCCTCGAGAAGCTGCCGAAGTTCAAGGTGCGTATCGCCACCAATGTGTACAACCAGAACGATGAGCTGGTGGTCGAGGGTGAGGCCGAGATCCTGGCACCGCGCAAGCAGCAGACCGTCGAGCTGGTGTCGCCGCCGAATTTTGTGGCTAGCTGAAGATCGATATAGCCAGTACCGGCCTCTTCGCGGGCGTGCCCGCGAAGAGGCCGGCACAGCAAACATCATTCAATGGCCTGAAGCCGCCGCTCAATGTGCCTGCGCTCCGGCTCCTGCCGGGTCAGCGCCAGCGCCTGCCGCCAAGCCGCACGGGCCTCCTCGACCTGCCCCAGTTGATAGTGCAACTCCGCCCGGGCCACATGCGCCAGGTGATAGTCCAGCAGCTCCCCTCGCGCCATAATCCCCTCGACCACCTGCAAGCCAACCTCCGGTCCATCCCTCTTGGCCACTGCCACCGCCCGGTTCAGCTCCACCACGGCTGAAGGCCAATGCCGCTGCAACACGTCATAAAGCCCGACAATCTCCGCCCAGTCCGTCTCCGCTGCCGTCGATGCTTCGGCATGCACCGCGGCAATCGCGGCCTGCACCGTATAGGCGCCGAACGCCCGGCTTTGCAGCGCCTGGCGCACCAGCTCGCAGCCTTCCTCAATGCGTTGCCGGTCCCACAGGCTGCGGTCTTGCTGCTCCAACACCACCAGGTTGCCCTGGGCATCGGTTCGCGCCTGCTGCCGGGACGCCTGCAGCAGCATCAAGGCCAGCAGGCCAACCGCCTCCGGGTCGGGCAATAACTGCACCAGCAACCGCGCCAGGCGGATCGCTTCATCGCTTAGGTCCTGCTGCAGCAGCGCCTCGCCCGATGACGCCGAATAGCCTTCGTTGAACACCAGGTAGATCACCCGCAAAACGCTCTCCAGCCGTTCGGGCAGTTCGTTCAATTCCGGTACCTGGTACGGGATGGCTGCATCGCGAATCTTGGCCTTGGCGCGGACAATGCGCTGGGCGATGGTGGCCGGGCTTTGCAGGAAGGCGCGGGCAATCTGTTCAGTGGTCAGGTCGCAGACTTCACGCAGGGTCAGCGGTACCTGGGCATCGGCGGACAGTGCCGGGTGGCAGCAGGTGAAGATCAGCCGCAGGCGGTCATCGGCCAGCAACTCTTCTTCGCTGGGGTCCTGTGCCTGGCCGTCGAGCAGCATGCTCAGGTCTGCCTGGGAGCGGTCGAAACGGGCGCGCCTGCGCAGCGCATCGATGGCCTTGAAACGCCCGGTGGAAACCAGCCACGCCCTTGGGTTTTCGGGGATGCCGTCGCGCTGCCAACGCTCGACGGCGATGAAGAAGGCATCATGCATGGCCTCCTCGGCCAGGTCGAAATCACCCAGCAAGCGGATCAACGTTGCCAAAATGCGCCGCGACTCCCGCCGGTACACCGCCTCGACTTCGGTGCGCACTTGCGCCAGTGCCGCCATCAGTCGGGCATCCGCTGGGTCACCACCTCCACCAGGCGGTCCAGGCTTTCTCCCCAGCCCTGGTGAAAGCCCATTTCCTCATGGGCCCGGCAGTCGGCGGCATTCCAGTGCCAGGCGCGGGCGGTGTAGCGGGTTTTGCCTTGCTCCTCGTCAAAGCTGATCACGGCGGTCATGAAGGCCTTGTTCGAGGGCACCCAGCCGGGGCCGAAGGCATCGGTGAACACCAGCCGCCGTGGTGCGGCAATCTCCAGAAACACACCCTGGTTCGGGTACTCGCTGCCATCCGGCGCGCGCATCAGGGTGCGGAACAGGCCGCCGGCCCACAACTGCATCTCGCACTCCGGTGTGGTCATGCCGTGCGGCCCCCACCACTGCATCAGCCACTGGGGTTCGGTCCAGGCGCGGAACACCTTGGCCGGGGGTGCGTCGATCAAGCGGCTGATGGACAACTCGTGTTGGGCAGGTGCAGGTTGGGCAAGGCTCATTGTTGTTGTGCTCCTTGGCTGTCAGGGTTGCAGTTGGCGCACGGGCCTTACCTCGACGCTACCGACCCGTGCGGCAGGAATACCCTTGGCGATGTTCAGCGCCTCGTTCAAGTCGCGGGCCTCCACCAGGTAAAAACCCGCCAGTTGCTCTTTGGTTTCGGCGAACGGGCCGTCGGTCAGGCTCATGTGCCCGTTGCGCACCCGTACCGTGGTGGCGGTCTGCACAGGCTTCAGCGCCTCGGCCGCCAGCATTCGCCCGGAGCCCTGGATGGCTTCGGCATACGCCATGCATTCGGCGTCTTCCGGGCTGTCGGGCAGGCTGTGCAGCAGCCCCTCGTCACAATAGACCAGGCACAGGTATTTCATGATCGCCTCCAGGGCATTGGCAAAGTGCGTTTGGCGATAACGGCTCAGGGCTTGAGATCGAACAGGGCTTTCTGGGTTTCCATGTCGAACGGCGCCGACCAGTGCTCATGGATCACCTGCCACTGGCCATTCTGACGACGATAGCCCACGGTGGCACGCATAAAGCCGCACTGGCTTTCGTCATCGCCCGGGCCGCAGCGGTTCAGCCAGTGGGCCAGGGCCAGGTCGCCAGCGGCGTGTACGGTGAGTTCGGCCAGTTCGAAGACCATGGGGCCGGTGCACATGCCCATGCACATTTCCCAGTGCGCGGTGTAGGTAGCCTTGCCCTTGAATTGCAGCGCCTGGATGGCATCGAAGGCGACGATGTCATCGGCATAGGGGGCGGTGATGTTGGGGATGTCGCGATCGCGCACGGCCTGCATCCAGCGCTCGATCAGTTGGCGGATCTCGGTTTCGGCTGCGGTGCTCATCGGGGGTTCCTCCGACAGGTCATGGGGGCACGGTGGTGCCTTCACCTATGGTCGAATGGAGAACGGAGGAATCGACAGGCCTTGGAAATTATTCTCTCGAGCAGTGGCTTTATAGCCTGTAGGAGCGGGCTTCCCCGCGATCCATCTACCGATGGTGGATGGCACCGGCTGCGCCGGTGTTCGCGGCTAAAGCCGCTCCTAAAGGATCGCTTCAGCTTCAACCTTGCTGACAACCCTCACCCATGGCCCGGTACTGAATGGTATGCACCTGGCCTTGGTGGTCTTCATAGGTCATGGTGGCAGGTACCACTTCGCAGACATTGGGGATGGTCGACAAGTTGATCACCCGTTTGATGTCCAGGTTCATGGAATAGTCATACTGCTGGGCCACAGGCTGGCTGGAGACGGGGGTGGCCTCATCGGCGAGGGCGAATGAGGACATACCGACCAATGCAAGAATCAGTAATGGTTTCATGTGGGTTTGCCTTTTAAGCATTCAAGCTGATCGATTGACTTCTATTGCCGTGAACGGCACGGAGAAGTTGCCATCTACGGTGAAGATGGCACGAAGTACCGATCCCGCTTCGTACTGCCAGGGGGGATGTGTAAAAGTCTACTCCCGCATGGCAATAGTTGAACCCCGTAGTCGGATATTCACCCTTGCCGGATTTGCAACAATCTGCGTCAAATTAGCCGCAAAACATCCAGCCAGAGCCTCTGGCCAGCTTTCAGGGCAGGACTCGCCATTTCATTAACATATCTTCACTGCTCGACGCTTTCGGACACTGATCGCCGGCTACTGGACCATTTTTACCGTCAGCACGGCTCGCGCATGCGTGCTGCAAGCGATGCGCAACTGTGGGTGGCGAGGGCGCCGGGCATCATTGCAGGCTTGAGCCTGAGCCCCGTAGGCGATGGTTATTGGCTGACCGGGTTGTTCGTCGACCCGCAACAGCGCAACAAGGGGGTGGCCGGACGCTTGATCGATGCGGCGCTGGAGCAGGCCAATGGCCCAACCTGGCTGTTCTGCCACCCGGACCTGGCGCCCTTCTATCAGCGCCTGGGTTTCCACATGGCCGGGCAACTGCCCGAAAGCCTGGCAAGCCGCCTGCTGCGCTACCAGCGCAGCAAACGCCTGGTAGCGCTGGAGCGGGCTTAGTCGTCGCTGACGTCGAGCCCCGGGAACAGCACCTCGGTGTAACCGAACTTGGCGAAGTCCTGAATGCGCGATGGGTACAAACGGCCGATCAGGTGATCGCACTCGTGCTGCACCACCCGTGCATGGAAGCCGTCGGCAAAGCGGTTGATCGGGTTGCCCTGGGGGTCGACCCCTTCGTAGCAGATGTGCTTGAAGCGCGGCACCACGCCACGCAGGCCAGGCACCGACAGGCAGCCTTCCCAGCCGTCCTCGACCTCGGTGGAGGTCGGTGTGATGACCGGGTTGAGCAAAATGGTCTGCGGCACCGCTTCGGCATCGGGGTAACGTTCGCTGCGCTCGAAGCCGAAGATCACCAACTGCAGGTCGACGCCAATCTGCGGCGCGGCCAGGCCGACCCCGCCCACATGGCGCATGGTTTCGAACATGTCGTCGATCAGTTGCTGCAGTTCGGCCGTGCCGAACAGGTGCTCGGGCACAGGCGGGGCGATGCGTAGCAGGCGTTCATCACCCATTTTAAGAATGTCGCGGATCATCTGGTGTTCGGCTCGACAGTATTGGACGCGTTCGGGTTGGGGTGCTCGTGGCCCAGCACCGTCAAGGTTTCCTTGGGCTTTTCGCCGTTGAAATCTTTTTCGCCCGGGTTCTTGCCTTCGGCTGACATGTGCTCGATCACCGCATTCATTTCGGCGCCCAGCAGCAATACGGCAGCCGAGATATAGAAATACAGCAACAGCACGATGATTGCACCAATGCTGCCGTACATGGCGTTGTAGTCGGCAAAGGTTTTCACGTAGTAGGCGAAGCCCAGCGAGGCCACGATCCACACCACCACCGCCAGCACCGAGCCGGGTGTGATGAAGCGAAACTTCTGCTTAACGTCGGGCATCACGTAGTAGATCACCGCAACGGCCACCATCAGCAGGATAATGATCGCCGGCCAGCGCAGGATGGTCCACAGCGTTACGATGAACTCCTGCATGCCTATCTGTGAGGCAATCCATTCCATCACCTGCGGCCCCAGCACCATCAGCGCCGCCGCCACCAATAGCATGCCGGCCAAGCCTACGGTGTAGATGATGGAAAGGGGTATGCGCTTCCATACCGGTCGCCCTTCGGGCACGTCGTAGGCGGCGTTCATGGCGCTCATCATCAGTCGCACGCCCGCCGACGCGGTCCACAGGGCAATCACGATACCCACCGACAGCAGCCCGCCCTTGGACTGCTGGAGTTGGTCGATTACCGGGTTTACCTGCTCCAGTGCCTGGGGCGGCAGCACCAGCTCGGTTTGCAGGCGCAGCCAGGAGAAGAAGTCTGGCAGGTGCAGGAAACCAATCAGGGCAATCAGGAACAGCAAGAAGGGGAACAGCGAAAACAGCGCTTGATAAGCCAGCGCGGAGGCATAGGTGGACATCTCGTCGTCGAGGAATTCCTTGACGGTGCGTACCAGCACGCGGTGCAGGGGCAGACCGCGCAGGTCGGGGAAAATCATAGCGTCTCCTTTCGCCGCTTGATTCATCAATACAACGGGTAAGTCTAATAGACCCTGCGGTTGCTGTGCTGCTCCCCGCCATGCTTGAAGAATTTGCTTACACAGGTCCGGCCTCTTCGGGGGCTTGCCCGCGAAGAGGCCGGGTCAGACTGCCTCGAATCAAGGCTTCTTCACCGCATCCTTCACATTGCCCTTGACCTGCTGCGCCTCGCCCTTCAGTTCCTGCGCCTTGCCCTCGGCCCGCAGCTTGTCGTTGTCGGTCACCTTGCCGACGCCCTGTTTGATGTTGCCAACCGCTTCGTTGGCCAGGCCTTTCGCTTTGTCTTTAGTACCGCTCATGGCAAAACTCCTGCAATGGGAGACACGTAAACCGTGCCGACAGTTGGTGGACCCAGCGCCCTCGCCAGGAGTTTCAACGGATTTGTAACCCTTGGGCCGAGCGGTAAAACTGCGGGCGAATACCGCACCGAATCGCCCCTGCGCCCGCGCGATGCCATCAGCCCTGCCCTAAAATCCCCCGCAAACGTCCGCCCAAAGCAGGCTGGCACTTCATAAAAACAATGTTTTCCGGATACCCGCACCCATGCGTCTGATGCCTGCGCTGGTGGCCTTGCTGCCACTGCTCCCCTTGCCCGCCCTGGCCGCCGCACCGGCCCACCCTGAAACCCTGCGTGTCGAGCATTACGCCGACGATGGCCAACCCGGCTCGCTGCGCTGGGCCATCGAAACCAGCAACCAGAACCCTGGCCATTACCGCATCGACATTGCGGCAGTGGGCAAGCCGCCCTACGTCATCCGCCCCAATAGCCCACTGCCAGAAATCAAAGGCCCGGTGCGCATCACTGGCCTGCCCTGGGCACGCGATGGCCAATACATCGCCATCGACGGTTCGGCTTACATCAAGGACCAAGGCGTGCGCACCTGCCCCGGCGCCCTGCCCGGCCAGTTTGGCACCAACGTGCGCACCACCACCCACCCCGGGCTGGTGCTGCGCGATACCCAAGGCGTGCATTTGAGCGGCCTGGAAGTGCGCAACTTCTGCATCGGCATCCTGGTCAACCGCGCCAGCGGCAACGTGATCGAAGACAACCGCATCGTCGCCAACAAGGGCGGCGCGGGCATCATGCTGACCGGTGATGACGGTGCCGGTAACCCCACCGCCACCACCACGAACAACAACAAGGTGCTGCGCAACCAGCTGATCGACAATGGCGACGGCCTGGAGCTGACCCGTGGCGCGGCGTTCAACCTGGTGGCCGACAACCTGTTCCGCTCCACCGCTGGCAACCCGGAGCCCTCGCAAGGCATCGAGATTCTGCTGGGCAACGACAACAGCGTGGTGCGCAACCGCTTCGAGAACTACTCCGACGGCCTGCAGATCAACTGGGGCAAGCGCAATTACCTGGCAGCCAATACCTTCAGCGGCAACTCGATCGGGGTCAGCGTGACCGGCCAGGGCAACGTCCTCGACGGCAACCTGATCCACGGTAACCGCATCGGCGTGGCCCTGCGCCCGGAGCCGGACACGACCGCCACGCGCCTGAGCGCCAACCGCATCTGGGGTAACAGCCAGGATATCCGCCGCTGCGAGGCGGGCGGCTCCTGCGTGCCTGACCAACGCACGGGCGCCATCGTGTTTGGCGTCCCGGCGCAGGCGCATGCGCTGTATGTAGGTTCGCGCGGGGTGGGGGCCGATTTGCCCAAGCAGGACCAGGCGATCATCTGTGATGCCAAGGGCGAGCCCAAGCCTTGCCAGCCGCTGCCTAACCACAACCAACAGGCGCCACGGCTGATGGCGCTGGAAGGCAATGTATTGTGCGGCGAAGTGCAGGGACCGGTGTCGAGCCTGTTGCGCGTGGAGTTCTTTGGTAATGCCCAAGCCGATGGCACCGAGGCGGAGCAGTACCTTGGGGACGTGCTGGTGAACAGTGACGAGCAGGGACAGGCGCGGTTTGCCCAGGTGCTGGAGAACATCGGCGGGTTGCGCAGCTTTACTGCAACCGTGACCACTGCCGATGGGGCAACCTCCGAGTTGAGCCTGCCGGTTCGGCGGTAAGGCTACTGGCCTCTTCGCGGGTAAACCCGCGAAGAGGCCGGCACAGGCACCGCAAATCACAAACCTTGCCCCGCCCCGTGCCACCCCTCACAATGCAGGCATTCATAGCGTCAACCCGCAGGAACCTGCATGAAACTCGACAAACCCGCCGCCATCGCCCGGCGCAACGAAGCATTGGCCCGGCCGGTGCTGACCAGCAGCAACACCCTGTTCGCCATCCTGGACAACAAACGCAACCTGTGGTGGTTCGAAGTGCCCGTGGCGCTGTTGGGCAAGGGCCAGGCCGACTGGGTCAACCTGCTGTTGCACACGCCAGAAAGCGATGAGCTGCAGCACCTGAAGGTGCCCACCAACTTCCTCAAGGCTCACCTGGAGCAGATGGAAGTGCGCAAGCCCGGCAAGCGCCGCTCGACCATCAGCCTGGCCCTCAGCGCTGACCGCGACTCGCTGCTGCGCGACACCCGTCCGGGTGGCGAGCAACTGGACTTCCGCAACTTCGTACAGGCGTAAGGGCAATCAGACCTTTTCGATACGGTCGTCATGGATGACGATCAGGCCCTGCTTGAACAACCCGCCAATGGCCTTCTTGAAGTTGCCTTTGCTGACGTTGAACAGCTTGCTGATCAGCGCCGGGTCGCTCTTGTCGCACACGCCCAATACCCCACCTTCAGCCTCCAGGCGTGCCATGATCTGTTCTTGCAGGCTGTCGGACAGGGCCGCGCCCACTGGCTGCAGGCTGAGGGCGATCTTGCCGTCGTGGCGCACTTCCTTGATGAAGCCCTTCTCGTGCATGCCCGAACGCAGGAACTTGAACACCTCGTTCTTGTGAATCAGGCCCCAGTGACGGTTGTTGATGATGGCCTTGAAGCCCATCGGCGTTTCACCGGCGACCAGCAGCTCGACCGGTTGCCCGACCTTGTAGTCAGCCGGGGTGACGTCGAGGTAGCGGTCCAGGCGTGAAGTAGCGGTGATGCGGCGGGTGCGCTTGTCGAGGTAGACGTGCACCACGCAGTAGTCGCCGATCTTCAGCGGCCGTGCCTCTTCCGAGTACGGCATCAGCAGGTCCTTGGACAGACCCCAATCCAGGAAGATGCCGGCACCGTTGATATCCTTGACCTTGAGGCTGGCGAATTCGCCGACCTGCACCTTGGGCTTTTCGGTGGTGGCGATCAGCTGGTCTTCGCTGTCCAGGTAGATGAACACGTTCAGCCAGTCATCCACCTCGGTTTCGGCGTTTTTCGGGATGTAGCGCCCGGGCAGCAGGATCTCGCCGTCGGCACCGCCGTCCAGGTACAGGCCGAAGTCCACGTGCTTCACGATTTGCAAACTGTTGTAACGCCCAAGCAGAGCCATTTCTGATGATCCTCAAGACAAGGGGGCTATTCTACACCTGAAGCCATCACACCGTCCGACCGCTGATGCAGTGGAACCGTCCGTGCTCCTTGGCGTCTACGGTCTGGCCCGATTCGGGAAGGAACAGTACATGCCTGCACGCCTGTCCAAAGCCCTGCTTGTCGCTATCGGCTTCGCCCTGGCCTTGGCCGCCTGCAGCCGTATCGACCTGGCTTACCGCAACCTTGATCGCCTGGTGCCGTGGTCGCTGGGCGATTACCTGGACATGAACCGCGAGCAGAAGGCCATGCTCGACGACCGCTTGCGCGAGCACCTGGCCTGGCATTGCAAGACCCAACTGCCCGGTTACCTCGACTGGCTGGACCGGGTACGCGGCATGGTCGCTGACGACCAGGTGACCGACCAGGCCCTGCAGCAACGTACCCATGAGGCCCGCGAGGCGATTGGCCGGGTGGCAGAGGAAATCACCCCGTCGGCCACTGAACTGTTGCGTGGCATGAGCGACACCCAAGTGGCGGAAATGCGTGATGCCTTTCGCGACGACATCAGCGAACGGCAGAAGCAGTATGTGGATACACCGCTGGCCAAACAGATCGCCCGCCGTACCGAGCGCATGGAAAAACGCCTGACGCCATGGCTGGGGGAACTGACACCAGTGCAGAAACAGCGGGTGCAAGCCTGGTCGCAGGCGCTGGGTGACCAGAACCGCGAATGGATCGCCAACCGCGCCCACTGGCAGCAGCAATTGCTGCTGGCGATGAACCAGCGCAATGACGCGAGTTTCGAGCCGCGGCTGGCGACGTTGCTGCAGCGCAAGGAGAGTTTGTGGACGCCGGCGTATCGTGCGGCGTTTCAGAATACCGAACGACAGGCCCGGAGTTTACTGGTGGACCTGGTGCAGCAAAGCACGCCGCAACAGCGGCGGTTTTTGCAGGATAGGTTGGCCAAGGTGCGAACGGATTTCAGTGAGTTGAAGTGTTTGAGGGGATAATTGTGCTCAACAGGCCTGGCCTCTTCGCGGGCCTGCAAAAACAGGTTTACCGAGCCTTGCGCCGATAAGGAAACACATCAATCACCTTCCCTTCCCTGATCGCCGCCTGCAACCCCTTCCAGTAATCCGCGTCATACAACTCCCCATGCAACCGGCTGAACAACCGCCGCTGGCCGATATCGGCAAACAGAAACGGCGGAAACTCTTCGGGAAACACATCATGCGGGCCGATCGAGTACCACGGTTCGCCCGACATTTCGTCTTCCGGGTAACGCGGCGGCGGGATATGGCGGAAATTCACTTCGGTCAAAAAGCTGATTTCGTCATAGTCGTAGAACACCACCCGGCCATGACGCGTCACCCCAAAGTTCTTCAGCAACATGTCACCCGGGAAGATGTTCGCCGCCGCCAACTGCTTGATGGCCAAACCATAGTCTTCCAGCGCCTCATGCACCTGGCCTTCGCTGGCATGCTCCAGGTACAGGTTCAGCGGCGTCATGCGCCGCTCGGTCCAGCAGTGGCGGATCAGCACCGTGTCACCCTCCAGCGCCACGGTCGATGGCGCCACCTCCAGCAGCTCGGCCAGGCACTCTGGCTCGAACTTGTCACGCGGGAAGCGAAAGTCTGCAAATTCCTGGGTATCGGCCAAACGCCCGACACGGTCGACACTTTTCACCAGCCGGTACTTGTCGATCACCGTGGCGCGGTCAACGGTTTTCGAGGGCGAAAAACGGTCCTTGATGATCTTGAACACCGTATTGAAGCCCGGCAGGGTAAACACGCTCATGACCATGCCACGCACACCGGGTGCCATGACGAAGCGGTCGTCGCTGCTGGCCAGGTGGTTGATCAGCGCCCGGTAGAACTCCGACTTGCCGTGTTTGTAGAAACCGATTGAAGTGTACAGCTCGGCAATGTGCTTGCCGGGCAAGATGCGCTTGAGGAAGTTGACGAACTCGGCCGGCACCGGCACATCGACCATGAAGTAGGAGCGGGTGAAGGAAAAGATGATCGACACCTCGGCCTCGTCGGTAATCAGCGCATCGGCCTCTACACCATGCCCTTCGCGGTGCAACAGCGGGATCACCAGTGGCCACTGCTCGTCGCTGTTGTAAAGCCGACCGACCAGGTAGGCCCCCTTGTTGCGGTACAACACCGGTGAAAACAGCTCCACCGCGAGCGTCGGGTCCTTGCAGACCCAGTCCGGCAGGCATTCGCGCAGTTGCTCCTCAAGGCGTGACAGGTCGCTTTCAAGGTCGCCATAGACGAATGCGTAGTCGGCGAAGATCGCGCGCAACAGGCCCTTGAGGCTGCCATCGGGGCAATAGGTACGGGTTTGCGCAGCGCGCTGATGGCTGCGGATCGACGGCCGGGTGGTGTGGATGAACATGCAGCCGTCGCTGATCTGGTCATGGCTGAACAGGCTGCAGAACAGCGAGTTGTACCAGGTCTCCGACAGTTCATCGTCCAGGCGCGGGTCGATCAGGCCTATGTAGGCACTTTTCACCAAGGGCCACTGGCCGACCTCCAGCAGCACCTCGTCATCGAACGCATCCCGCAACCAGCCGTTGACCTCGCCGACCTTCTGCTCATACAGGTTGATCCGTGCGGCAGCGGCGCGCTGGCACGCTTGCCAGCGCGCCTGTTCGAAACGCTCACGGGCACCGAGGGTGATGCGGCGAAAATGCTCGCGATAGTCGTCAAAGCCATCGAGGATCATCCGGGCGATCTCGCCGGCAGGCCAGTGCTGGGTCATGCGGGACACCTCGGTGCGGGGTGAGATAGACAGCTTAGCCGCACAGGATTACACCGCAAGAAAGCACAAGAATCTCCCCGCCCCCTCGCGTAAACTCGCGCCCCTGCCCTGCCTCCGGAGACCGTTGTGAGCCCCATCGCCCTAGCCCGCCTGCTAACTCTTGCCGCCGTCTGGGGAGCGAGTTTCCTGTTCATGCGCATCATCGCCCCCGAGTTGGGCACGGTGCCGACCGCGTTCTTCCGTGTGTCCATCGCTTGCCTGGGCCTGGTCGCCATCGTCGCCGCCGCCCGCGTACGCTGGGATTTCCAGGGCAAGCTCGGCGCCTGCCTGGTGCTGGGCATGATCAACTCCGGCATCCCCGCCACCTTCTATTCCGTAGCGGCCCAGGTATTGCCGGCTGGCTATTCGGCCATTTTCAACGCTACCACGCCGCTGATGGGCGTACTGATCGGCGTGCTGTTCTTCCGCGAACCCATGACCCTGCCCAAGCTCTGCGGCATTTTCCTTGGCCTGTTCGGGGTCGGCATCCTCAGCGGCGCTGGCCCGGTGGCACTGGACATGGCCTTGGTGCAAGGCGCCCTTGCCTGCCTGGCGGCCACCACCTGCTACGGCTTTGCCGGGTTCCTCGCCCGCCGCTGGGTCAGTGGTCTGGACAGCCGCCTGTCAGCACTGGGCAGCATGCTCGGTGCCACCCTCATGTTGAGCCCGCTGTTCGGCTGGAGCGCACTCACCCAACCGCCCGCCAGCTGGGGGGGCTGGCAGGTTTGGCTGTCGCTGCTGGGCCTGGGCCTGCTGTGCACTGCATTCGCCTACATCCTGTACTTCCGCCTGCTGGAAGAAATCGGCCCGGTAAAAGCCAGCACCGTAACCTTCCTGATCCCGGCATTCGGCGTATTGTGGGGAGCGTGGTTGCTGGACGAGCCGCTGTCGATGGCACACCTGTACGGCGGCTTGCTGATTGGCGTGGCACTGTGGCTGGTGCTGCGCCCGGCGCGCAGTTGAAGCGGGGTACACGATGAACAGCGCGTACAAGAAAGTCCTGTTCCGCCTGGAACAGGACGAGACCGGCTACCCACCGGCCTCGGTCGAGGGCCTGTGGGCAAAAGCCGTGGAAGGTGGCTATGCCGTCGACAATATTCCCTTCCACGTTTACGGCATCGCCCCGGGCGACGTGATCGGCACCCGTGAAGACGCCGGCGAGACCTGGTTCGCCGAACTGCGCCAGCGCAGCGGCAGCTCGGTGTTTCGGGTGGTGGTCAAACCGCCGGAAACCCTGGACCAGGTACGCGCAGCGTTGCAGGACTTCGGCTGCAACTGCGAAACCGAGCAGGCCGTGAAGATGCTGGCTGTCGAGGTGCCATCGCAGCGGTCGCTCGATACCCTGCTCTACTACCTGCTCACCCAGCGCGAAGCCGGCCTGCTGGACTTCGAGGAAGGCGTGCTGCGTCACACCATCCCCGAAGAGTTCCGCTAAGGCTTACGCCTCGGCCAACCGGGCAGCGGGTTTGCGAAACACGAACAGCAGGCCCACCACGATCAGCCCCATGCCCAGCAGGCTGAGCGGTGCCAGGCGGTTACCGAAGATCAGGAAGTCCATCACTGCGGTCACTGCCGGCACCAGGTAGAACAGGCTGGTGACATTGACCAGGTTACCCTTGGCGATCAGCCGGTACAGCAGCAGGGTCGCCAGCAACGAGACCACCAGGCCCATCCACAGCAGCGCGCCGATGAAGCCGCCGGTCCACTCGACCTGCAGCGGTTGCAAAGGCGCGAACAGCGCACACATGGCAAAACCGGCCAGGTACTGCAGCGGCAGCGTGCCCATGGGGTTGTCGGTGATGCGCTTCTGCAGGATCGAACCCAAGGTCATGCTGGCCAGCGCCAGCAGGGCGAACAGCATCCCCGCCAGCGACACGCCGCCCAGGTTGATGCCCTGGTAGACCACCATGATCAAGCCAGCCAGGCCCAGCCCCAGTCCGAACAGACGGCTCCAGGAACGTTGCCGCTCCATCAGCACCACGGTCAGGATGGGTTGAACCCCCATCACCGTGGCCATGACGCCCGGGGTGACATGGGTATTGAGCGCCAGCAAATAGAAGATCTGGTAGGCGCCGAGCAGCACACACCCGGTGCCCAGGGCACGCAGAATGGCCCCACGGCTACGCGGCCAGCGCAGCCCCAGCAACGGGCCGATCAACAGCAGGCCCGTCAGCGCCAGCGCCGAGCGCAACAGCAGGAAGGCAAACGGGCTGGCATGCGCCAGGCCCAGCTTGGAGACGATCGCCCCGCTGCTCCACAGCAGGACGAACAGGCTGGTAGTGGCCGCCGAGGCCACGGATGTTTTGGAAAAGACAGACATGTATGCACCTGTATTCGGGCAAATAAGCCGAACGGTGGGCGTAGACTTCAGCAGGGGAAGTAGCCGACCGTGTTCAGTAGGTTGCGTGTGCGAAAGGGTTCGGCCAGAAGCCGATCAGCCCAGCACGACCACGCAAGGAGGCGGTGCTACGCCGCCTACAACGCCACTGACAGGTGGTGGGTAGTGACTGATCATGGCCGGCTGCTGGCTGCCACGCACGACCATGCCCGCGACTGGCGCGATGGCAAAGTTTGCGGTGGAAGGGGTGGCTGGCATGTTCAGGTCTTCAGGGAAGATATGTGTTTCGGAATATAACGGTGAATGCTGGATTGGGCAACAACCTGAGCCGGCCAGTTCGCGGCTAAACCCGCAAAGAGGCCGGCCCTGCCGGTCAGAACAACCAACGATAAAGCAAATAGGCCACCAACACCGCCAGCACCGGCCGCAGCACGCGGTAGGCCTTGGGGTTGGCGCGCTTGAACTGCTTCACATGGCCGCTGATCCTGTTGCTGAAGCGCTTGCTCCAGGCATACGCCTGGTTGATCCCGCCCACGCGCTCGTCATCGGTATTCTGCGGCGCGGTGGCGCGACCGAGGAAGGCACTGACCTGGCGGTTGATGCGGGTCATCAGCGGGCTGCTCAGCGGGCGTTCGATGTCGCAGAACAGAATGACGCGGGTAACGTCGGTCTCGTTCTTGACCCAGTGCACATAGGTTTCGTCGAACATCACGTCTTCGCCATCACGCCAGGCATATTCCTCGCCATCGACGTAGATGCGGCAAGCATCGGAGTTGGGGGTGGACAGGCCCAGGTGGTAGCGCAGGGACCCTGCGAACGGGTCACGGTGCGGGTTCAGGTGGCTGCCGCCAGGCAGCAGGGCAAACATCGCACCCTTGACGTTGGGGATACTGCTGACCAGCTCGACGGTGCGTGGGCACAGCGTTTCGGCCGAAGGCAGAGGTTTGTCGTACCACTTCAGATAAAAACGCTTCCAGCCTTTCTTGAAGAACGAGCCGAAACCGGCGTCGTTGTCCTTCTCGGCGGCGCGGATGTAGCCCTCGTCGAACAGGCGCATGGCCTCTTCGCGGATTTCCTGCCAGTTGTCTTTCAACACGTCCAGTTCAGGGAAGCGCTGACGGTCCAGGTAGGGCTTGGACGGCACGCCGGAGAACAGGTACATCAAAGCGTTGTACGGGGCGAACAGCGCCGAATGGTTGACGAACTGGCGCAACACCGGCAGGCGGGCTTTGCCGCGCAAGTGCACGAACAGCACGCTGCCGAAAAACACCAGCAAGACACCCGCCTTGGCTGCAAAGGAAAAGGTCATGCTTTCACTCCTTGGGGAAGAGCCAGGGCTGCGCGTCCTGCTCTCCTGAAAATCATCCTGCCATCATAAACCGATCCCGCCGAGGTAAAAACAACCCGGGCGGGATCGCATTCATGAAGATTTTGCAATAAACCAGGCCGCCGATTGTTGCGCCGGGTCAGCGGCGAGGCCGATTACTGCTGGTTTTCCTGCTCGCTGAACATGTCGCTGAACAACATGCTCGACAGGTAACGCTCGCCCGAATCCGGCAGTATTACGACGATGGTCTTACCTTGCATTTCCGGCTTTTCGGCCAGGCGCACGGCGGCAGCCATGGCTGCGCCACAGGAAATACCGCAGAGGATGCCCTCTTCCTGCATCAGGCGGATGGCCATGGCCTTGGACTCTTCATCGGTTACCGTTTCCACCTGGTCGACGATGGACAGGTCGAGGTTTTTTGGCACGAAACCGGCGCCGATGCCCTGGATCTTGTGCGGGCTGGGCTTGAGTTCTTCGCCGGCCAGGGTCTGGGTAATCAGCGGCGACGAAGCCGGCTCAACGGCCACCGACAGAATGGCTTTGCCCTGAGTGTGCTTGATGTAGCGCGATACACCGGTGATGGTGCCGCCGGTGCCCACACCCGCCACCAGCACGTCGACTGCGCCGTCGGTGTCGTTCCAGATTTCCGGGCCGGTGGTTTTTTCATGGATGGCCGGGTTGGCCGGGTTTTCGAACTGGCCCGGCAGGAAGTACTGGGCCGGGTCGGACGCGACGATTTCGTTGGCCTTCTCGATGGCGCCTTTCATGCCCTTGGCCGGGTCGGTCAGTACCAGTTCGGCGCCCAGTGCCTTCAGTACCTTGCGACGCTCCAGGCTCATGGAAGCGGGCATGGTCAGCATCAGTTTGTAACCACGGGCAGCGGCGACGAAGGCCAGGCCGATACCGGTGTTGCCCGAGGTGGGTTCGACGATGGTCATGCCCGGTTTGAGCTTGCCGCTGCTCTCGGCGTCCCAGACCATGTTCGCACCGATGCGGCACTTGACCGAGTAGCCTGGGTTGCGCCCTTCGATCTTGGCCAGGATGGTCACGCCACGTGGGGCGATGCGGTTGATCTGCACCAACGGCGTGTTACCGATGGAGTGGGCGTTGTCTGCAAAGATACGGCTCATGGCAGGGGTCCTTGGCATGAAAAAGAGCAGGGAAAGACCTCAAGGGTAAGCCCCGGCCAGTGGCCCGTAAAGCCTGTTCGAACTCAACCGGGGGCATTGCGGTCAACCGCACATCCCGCCTTGGAGAAGCCCCGATGAGAGCCCGTTATCGCTGGCCGCTGATCGGCATATGCAGCCTGGTCGTGCTGTTGGTAACGCTGCACCTGGCCCTGCCCTACCTGGTGCGCGACTACCTGAACGACAAACTGGCCAACATGGGCGACTATCGGGGCCAGGTGGCCGACGTGGACCTGGCCTGGTGGCGCGGCGCTTACCAGATCAACGGGCTGAAAATCGTCAAGACGAGCGGCAGGGTTCCGGTGCCCTTCCTTGACGCACCGCTGATCGACCTGTCGGTGAGTTGGGCCTCGCTCTGGTACGACAAGGCCGTGGTGGCCACAGTGACCTTCGCCCGTCCTGTGCTGAATTTCGTCGACGGCGGCAGCAAACAGGCATCGCAGACCGGCCGGGGAACCGACTGGCGGCAACAACTGGAAAAACTGCTGCCCATTACGCTCAACGAGGTGCGTATCGACAACGGCGTGCTGACCTTCCGCAACTTCAACTCCAAACCACCGGTCGACCTCAAGGCCACCCAGCTCAATGCCAACATTCGCAACCTGACCAACGTGCGCAACAAGCAGGGCCGGCGCGACGCCAGTCTGGAGGCCAGTGCCCTGCTGCTGGGCGATGCCAGGGTCGAAAGCCGTGCCACATTCGACCCGTTCAGCGATTTCGACGACTTCCAGTTCCGCTTGCGCGCCACGGGCATTGAGCTGCGCAGGCTCAATGACTTTTCCAGCGCCTACGGCAAGTTCGATTTCAATGCAGGCCATGGTGACCTGGTGATCGAGGCGCAGGCCGAGAATGGCCGGCTTACGGGGTATATCAAACCGTTATTGCGTGATGTGGACGTGTTCAACTGGCAACAGGACGTGCAGGAAAAGGACAAAGGCTTTTTCCGCTCGGTGTGGGAGGCGCTGATTGGGGCGACCGAGACTGTACTGAAGAACCAGCGCAAGAACCAGTTCGCCACCCGTGTGGAGCTCAGTGGCAGTGTGCGTAAACAGGATGTCAGCGCATTCGAGGCGTTCTTGCAGATACTGCGTAATGGCTTCATCCAGGCGTTCAATGCGCGGTATGAGCAGCCCAGGCCGGATTCCGACTGAGTGAGCGTGACGGGGCATTCAGGGACTGAATACCCGGTCTGCGTTTTCAGCCAGCCAACCCCGCGTTATAGTCGGTAACACATCAAAAACTGGTGTGTGTACTGGCCCTATCGCCGACAAGCCAGCTCCCACAGGGACCCCACGGTTTTCAAGACTTGTGCAGTACCTATGGGAGCTGGCTTGCCGACGATAGGGCCAGAACAGCACACCCGCAGAGGACACACCCATGAAGTTCGAAGGCACCCGCGACTACGTCGCCACAGACGACCTGAAACTGGCGGTAAACGCGGCCATCACCCTCGAACGCCCGCTGCTGGTCAAGGGCGAGCCCGGCACCGGCAAGACCATGCTTGCCGAGCAACTGGCTGCCTCGTTCGGCGCGCGCCTGATCACCTGGCACATCAAGTCCACCACCAAGGCCCACCAGGGGTTGTACGAGTACGACGCAGTGAGCCGCCTGCGTGACTCGCAACTGGGCGTGGACAAGGTGCACGATGTGCGCAACTACCTGAAAAAGGGCAAGCTGTGGGAGGCCTTCGAGGCCGAAGAACGGGTCATCCTGCTGATCGACGAAATCGACAAGGCCGACATCGAGTTCCCCAACGACCTGCTGCAAGAGCTGGACAAGATGGAGTTCTACGTCTACGAAATCGACGAGACCATCAAGGCCAAGCAGCGCCCGATCATCATCATCACCTCCAACAACGAAAAGGAGCTGCCGGACGCCTTCCTGCGCCGCTGCTTCTTCCACTACATCGCCTTCCCTGACCGCACTACCCTGCAGCAGATCGTCGACGTGCACTATCCGAACATCAGCCAGTCGCTGGTCAGCGAGGCGCTGGATGTGTTCTTCGATGTGCGCAAGGTACCTGGCCTGAAGAAAAAGCCGTCCACCTCCGAGCTGGTCGACTGGCTGAAGCTGCTGATGGCCGACAACATCGGTGAAGCGGTGCTGCGCGAGCGCGACCCGACCAAGGCCATCCCACCCTTGGCCGGTGCGCTGGTAAAGAACGAGCAGGACGTGCAACTGCTGGAGCGCCTGGCCTTCATGAGCCGGCGCGGCAACCGCTGACAGGAGCCGGGCCATGCTGCTCAACCTGTTCAATGAAATGCGCGCGGCCAAGGTGCCGGTGTCGGTACGCGAGTTGCTGGACCTGCACCAGGCCCTGCAAAAGCGCGTGGTGTTCGCCGACATGGACGAATTCTACTACCTCGCCCGCGCCATTCTGGTGAAAGACGAACGCCATTTCGACAAGTTCGACCGGGCGTTTGCCGCCTATTTCAAGGGCCTTGAAAACCTCGACCGGCACATCGAGGCACTGATCCCCGAAGACTGGCTGCGCAAGGAATTCGAGCGCTCGCTCACTGACGAAGAGCGTGCACAGATCCAGTCCCTTGGCGGCCTGGACAAGCTGATCGAAGAATTCAAGAAGCGCCTTGAGGAGCAGAAGGAGCGCCACGCCGGTGGCAACAAGTGGATCGGCACTGGCGGTACCAGCCCGTTCGGCTCAGGCGGCTTCAACCCCGAGGGTATCCGCGTGGGCGAAGCCGGCAAGCGCCAGGGCAAGGCAGTGAAAGTGTGGGACCAGCGCGAGTACAAGAACCTGGACGACCAGGTGGAACTGGGCACGCGCAACATCAAGCTGGCCCTGCGCCGGCTGCGCAAGTTCGCCCGTGAGGGGGCTGCCGAAGAGCTGGACATCGACGGCACCATCGACCACACCGCGCGTGATGCCGGGTTGCTGAACATCCAGATGCGCCCTGAGCGGCGCAACACGGTGAAGCTGCTGTTGCTGTTCGACATCGGCGGCTCGATGGACGCGCACATCAAGGTGTGCGAAGAGCTGTTTTCGGCGTGCAAGACCGAGTTCAAGCACCTGGAGTACTACTACTTCCACAATTTCGTGTACGAGTCGGTATGGAAGAACAACCTGCGCCGCACCTCGGAGCGGTATTCCACCTTCGACCTGTTGCACAAGTATGGCGACGACTACAAGGTGGTGTTCGTGGGTGACGCGGCCATGGCGCCCTACGAAATCACCCAGCCGGGGGGTAGCGTGGAGCACTGGAACGAAGAGGCCGGGTATGTGTGGATGCTGCGCTTCATGGAGAAGTTCAGGAAGATCATCTGGATCAACCCGTATCCGAAGCAGGCCTGGGACTACACCGCTTCGACCCATCTGGTGCGGGATTTGATCGAAGACAAGATGTATCCGCTGACCTTGCAGGGGTTGGAGGAAGGGATGCGGTACCTGTCCAAGTGAGTATGGGGCCGCTTTGCGGCCCCATAGATCTCAAAGCCAACGCACTCCAAAAGCCTGCTGCTCTCGCCACGCCTCATCCTGCACCACCGCCCTGAACCGCACCACTGCCCCCGGCATGCACTGCGCCAGTTGCGCCAACGCCAGCGGCGTCAACGCCCCCAGCCTCGGATAACCACCAATGGTCTGCCGGTCATTGAGCAGCACGATCGGCTGCCCATCTGGCGGCACCTGCACGGCCCCCAGCGGTATGCCTTCGGAAATCATCGGCGCGCCCTGATAGACCAGCTGCGGCCCCAGCAGGCGGATGCCCATGCGGTCGGCCCGGCTGTCCAGCGCCCAGTCACTGTTGAACGCCTCGAACAGGCTGATACCACTGAAGTCGCCGATCTGCGCGCCCATGACCAAATCGAGCACAGGCTTTTGTGCGTACTGCGGCCGCAACGCATGCGGCACCTCGCGCAGGGTTGCATCGCTACCGGTGAACGCTAATGCCTGGCCTTTAACCAGCGCAGCCCCTTGGCCATCAATGCCACCCAGCTCTTCACGTACCACCGTGGCACAACTGCCCAGCACATCTTCGCCCAGGAACCCGCCCGGTGCCGCCAGATAAGCCCGAACGCCCTGCTTAGGCTGCTTCAGGGTCAAGCGCTGCCCCTTGGCCAGGGCAAAGCTGCGCCAGGGGGCCAAAGGCTGATCATCAACCCGCGCATCCAGATCGGCACCGGCCAAGGCCAGCACACACGCCTGTTCGGCCACCACGCAGAACCCACCCAGCGCTACCTCGACCACCGGCGCCCCCAACGGGTTGCCGAGCAGCCAGTTGGCCCAGTGCATCGCCACCCAGTCCAGCGCACCGCCCTGGGTTACGCCCAAGTGGCGCACGCCAAAGCGCCCGGCGTCCTGCAACTGGCACAACGGCGTACTGGCCTCGATCTTCAACTGCTTCATCCCTGCGCCTCCACATCACCACCCAAGGCCAGGAATTCGCTGCGCGAAACCGGCACGAAGCGCACCCGGTCACCGGGTTGCAACAGGCTGTAGCCCTCGCGATCCCGGTCGAACAGGCGCACCGGGGTACGGCCAATCAGGTTCCAGCCGCCCGGCGATACCGCCGGATACGCTGCCGTCTGCCGCTCGGCAATGCCCACGCTACCCGCCGCCACGCGCTTGCGCGGGGTGCTCAGGCGCGGGCTGGCCAGGCGCTCGTCCACCAGGCCCATAAAGCCAAAACCTGGGGCGAAGCCCAAAGCGAATACCGGATAGTCGCGCTCGCTGTGCAAGCGGATGACATCGGCTTCATTCAAGCCGCTGCGGGCCGCCAGAACGGGCAGCTCCGGGCCGACGCTGGCGTCATACCAGACTGGAATCTCATGACGCCGACCGCCGCTGCCGGTGTCTGGCTGCAAACCGTCCAGGGCCTGGAAGATCAGCGCCCTCGCCTCACCCGGCGGCAAGTCGAACTGCACCATCAGGGTTGTATAGGACGGCACCAGGTCCAGCAAGTGCTTACCGAACGCGGCGCTCAGGCGCTGACTGGCGGCGAGCATCCAGGGCATGTTCGCCTCGTCGATACGATCGAACAGGCGCACCATCAGGCTGTCGATGGCCACCGTTTCGATGCGCGGCTTCATCGTGCCTCCATGGCATCAAGGGCCTGGCGTATCTGCCGCACCGCTGCCACCGAACTGTCGTTGTCGCCATGCACGCAGAGGGTGCTGGCGTGCAGGCGCAGGGCACTGCCATCGTCCGCCACCAGAGTGTCGCCCCGAGCCAGACGCACGGCCTGCTCAACGACCAGTGCCGGGTCGTGATGCACCGCCCCAGGCAGGCGTCGCGACACCAGGTGGCCGCTGGCGGTGTAGGCGCGGTCGGCGAACGCTTCGAACCACAGCGGCACGCCGACTTCATCGCCCAGAGCCTGGGCAGCACGGTTGTCGGCAGTGGCCATGAGCATCAGCGGCAGGTTGCTGTCGTAGGCTGCCACGGCCTCCAGCACGGTGCGCAGCTTGAGCGGGTCGGCCATCATGTCGTTGTACAGCGCGCCATGAGGTTTCACATAGGCCACGCGGCCCCCCAGCACTTTGCAGATACCCGCCAACGCACCGATCTGGTAGTGCAGCAGGTCGCGGATTTCTTCCGGGCTGCAAGCCATGGAGCGGCGGCCAAAGCCGACCAGGTCCGGGTAAGCGGGGTGCGCGCCGATGGTCACCCCATGCTCCAGCGCCAGGGCCACGGTTCGGCGCATGATGCCGGGGTCACCTGCGTGGTAGCCACAGGCGATGTTGGCGCAATCGATGTAGGGCATCACCTCGGCGTCCAGGCCCATGCGCCAGCTGCCGAAGCTCTCGCCCATGTCGCAATTGAGTAGCAGGCGTTCCACCACGCGGTCTCCCTTGTTGTTGTCCATAGCCCTACCTTACCGCGCCTTGAGCTGTTTGCCGCAGGTTTCCGGCAGGCTCAAGGCGGCCACGATGACAATCCCGTAGGACACAGCAGAGAACACACCGATACCCAAGCCCAGCGGCACATTTTGGCCAAGCATGCCGATCAGCAACGGGAACAGTGCCGCAACGACCTTGCCGATGTTGTAGCAAAAGCCCTGCCCCGAACCGCGAATGCGCGTAGGGAACAGTTCGGTGAGGAACGCCCCCATGCCGCTGAAGATGCCCGAAGCGAAGAAGCCCAGCGGGAAGCCCAGCCACAGCATCACGCCATCGCTGACCGGCATTTGCGTGTACAGCAGCACGATGACGAACGAGCCCACGGCGAACAGGATGAAGTTCTTCTTGCGCCCCAGCAGGTCGGACAGGTAAGCGCTGACCACATAGCCCACGTAGGAGCCGACGATCACCATGGCCAGGTAGCCACCTGTGCCCAGCACGCTCAGGCCGCGCTCGTTCTTGAGGAAGGTCGGCAGCCACGAAGTGATGGCGTAGTAGCCGCCCAGTGCGCCGGTGGTCAGCAAGGACGCACGTACAGTGGTCCAGAGCATGCCCGGGGCGAAGATTTCGTAGAAATGCGAAGGTGCCTCGGCGTTTTCCACCGCCTTGGCCTCGCGGTACACCTCAGGGTCCTTGACCAGGCGACGGACGAAGATCACGAAGACAGCGGGTACCAGCCCCAGCAGGAACAGCGCACGCCAGGCCTGCTCTGGCGGCAGCCAGGAGAACAGCAGCGCATAGAGAATCGCCGTAAGGCCCCAACCGATGGCCCAGCCGGATTGCACCATGCCCACCGCCTTGCCACGGTCCTGGGCGCGGATGACCTCGCCGATCAATACCGCGCCAGCAGTCCATTCCCCGCCGAAGCCAAAGCCCATCAGCGTCCGGGCGATCAGCAACTGTTCGTAGTTCTGGGCAAAACCGCACAGGAAGGTGAAAAAGGCGAACCACAGCACCGTCAGTTGCAGGGTACGCACCCGGCCGATGCGGTCGGAGAGGATGCCGGCGACCCAGCCGCCTACGGCCGAGGCGATCAACGTGCTGGTGTGGATCAACCCGGCTTCGGTGGTGGTGATGCCCCACAGCATGATCAGCGTAGGGATGACGAAGCTGAGCATCTGCGTGTCCATGCCGTCCAGGCCGTAGCCGATCTTGCAGCTCCAGAACGTGCGCCGTTGCTGTTTGTCGATATCGCGGTACCAGGCGAAAGGCCCGGACGAAGGTGGGGAACTGACCTGCTGCTGCACGCCGGTGGGGTTCATGGATGCCTCGGCTTGTTGGTATTGTTTTATGGGCGACATAAAGCGTCGCGGCCTGGGCACCATTGTTCAGAGGCCACGCCGCCTGCGTCCAACGAGAAAAACCGCCGGTCTGGAACAAGAAAAACTGATCATGAACCTTCGCTTCCTCGAAACCTTCGTCTGGGTCGCCCGGCTCAAGAGCTTCCGCCTGACCGCAGAAAAGCTGTTCACCACTCAAGCCTCGGTGTCCAGCCGCATTGCCGCGCTGGAGGCAGACCTTGGCGTGAAGCTGTTGCTGCGCGACTCACGCGGGGTCAGCCTGACGCCGGAAGGCGGCAAGGTGCTGGAATATGCCGAACGCATGCTGGAAACCGCCAAGGCCATGAAACAGTCGCTGGACAGCGACCGGGCCAAGGTTGGGCGCATTCGTATCGGGGTGATGGACACCGTGATCCACACCTGGATGAGCGCACTGGTGGCGGAGCTGACCGAGCGCTACCCACAGGTGGAAATCGAACTGGTGGCCGACACTGCGCTAAACCTGCGCGAGCAGCTGCAGAAGGGTTTTCTGGACGTGATCCTGCAGACCGACCTCCTGCGCGAGCAGTCGATCCGCAGCCTGGACCTGGCGCGTTACCCGATGGGCTGGGTAGTGGCCGCAGGCTCGCACCAGCACCGGGACTATGCGTCGCTGGCCGAGCTTGGGCGCGAGCGCATCATCACCTTTTCGAAAAATTCGCGGCCACACCAGGAGGTGCTGAGCTTGCTGCAAGCTGCGGGGGCTGAGGCACCGCGGCTGAACTGCGTGAACTCGGTGGCGGCGATTACCCGGCTGTTACGCGATGGGTTTGGTATTGGCGCGTTGCCGCCAGCGTTGGTGGATGCCGAGTTGGGCCGGGGTGAGTTGGTGTTGCTGGAAGGGCTACAACCCCCGCCCAGCCTGGAGCTGGTGGTGGCCTGGCAGACCGGGGTGGCGCTGGTGGATGAAGTGGTCGGGGTTTGCCGGCAGGTACTGGAGCTGTATGCCCGAGATGTGGGTGGGCAGCGGATTGTGCTAGCTTCGTAGCTGTTCGCCGTTAGGTTTTCTGCGCCTGTGAGATCGAGCGCCGCGCGGGCGGTGCTCGATCTCCCGGTCACTGCAATGCTCAAGGCGAACGTCAGCGCCAGCTCTCTTTCACCGCGCCACGCCGCCCGCCCAGGATCACCCAGCCAATCCCCAGCAACAGGCTCTCAACCACAAAGGCCAGCACAAACCCGGCCCCTACACCCCAGCCGACCGCCTCGGGGACCAACAGAATCTGGTAGCTGTAGCCATTCAGCGTTTCTTCCCGCAACTGCGGATCAGCCTGCACCAGCACATGCCAGGTACGCTGCGCCCACGGCCCTTGCAACGCTTGCCATTCGTTTTCCAGCAGTTCGTTGCGGATCATCAGGCTTTCGATGCTGTTGGCATCACTGTTGAACACCGGGTCGTCACTGCTGCGGTAATGCTGCAGCAGCGCCTGCAAGTCGCCCTTGAAAAAACGCTCGGCCGTTTGCCGGAAGCCATCCAGCGCCTCGCGCGATTCGAACAGGTGCGCCTCGACCCGCTGGCTGTAGTCCTTGACCAGCCCCGGGACCTGAATACCGGCCAGCAGGCCGAAGGTGAACAGCAGCAACCGCAGGTAACTTCTGAACATGCAGCGTCCTTAGCTCTGGCCGTGCGCCACGCACTCGCCGTGCCGCCACAGGGCCCACTGACCCGGCTCGTAGCGCTGCCAGGTCTCATTTTCGGTCAGGGCCTCGGTGGCGATCACCGTGACCACGTCGTTGGGGGTGGTTTCGGTATGGAAATCGACGATCAGGTCGACATCCTTCAACCGCGCGGCACCAAAAGGCGCACGTCGGGTAATGTGTACCAGCTTGGTCGAGCAGAAGCAGAACAGCCAGTCGCCGTCACTGAGCATGCAGTTGAACACGCCCTGGCCACGGTAGCCGGCACAGGCTTCGACCAGCACCGGCAGCAGCTGTTCCACCGGCACCGGCTCGGGGAACGCACTGCGGATGCGGTTGAGCAGGTCGCAGAAGGCCGCTTCGCTGTCGGTGTCGCCGACCGGCCGGTAGAAACTGGCCAGGCCTTTGAAGTCGCCCAGCTGGCCGTTGTGCGCGAAGCACCAGTTGCGGCCCCACATTTCCCGCACGAACGGGTGGGTGTTGGACAAGCACACCCGGCCGACGTTGGCCTGGCGGATGTGGCCGATCACCACCTCGCTCTTGATCGGGTAGCGCTGCACCAGGTTGGCCACCTCCGATTCGCTGCTAGCTGCCGGGTCCTGGAACAGGCGCAGACCACGGCCTTCGTAAAAGCCGATGCCCCAGCCGTCACGGTGCGGGCCAGTACGCCCGCCGCGCTGCATCAGACCGGTGAAGCTGAAAACGATATCGGTGGGGACGTTGGCACTCATGCCCAGCAGTTCGCACATAGGCGTGTCTCCTGCGCTTACAGACGGGGCTCGACCCGGCCATTGCCGCGCGGTGCGGCAGGGCGTGGGTCGTCGCGGTAACGGCCACCGCGATCGGCAGCCAAGGGCGCCTGGGCGGAGAGCTGGTCATCTTCGGTCGCCTGGCGCTGGGCAGCAGCCTCGGCTTGCGCACGGCGCTCGCGGGCGCGCTTTTCCAGTGGCCAGCGCAGCAACACGAAGAGGAAATACAGGCCGAAGGCGATCATGCCGTACATGGCGAAGTCGGACACCGCACGCCAGGCGTTGTTGCCGACCTTGAACGCGACATCCAGGGCCGTGATGGCGATGGCCGGGGCGAAGCTGTCCTTTACCGGGTCGACCACGGTCGGGGTCAGCAACAGCACCGCCAGCACCACCCGCAGCGGTTCGCGCAGCCAGCGCCACATCCAGCCGGTGAGCTTGAAGCCCACCAGCAGGCAGCCCAAAGCGGCCACAGCGTACAGGCCCCAGGCGAAGGTGTAGTCGTTCTCGGTCATGGTGTTCGTGCAAGCCAGGCAAAGAGACGCCTATGATAAACACTTTTCCGGGCGCAGACAGTGTTTGCCTGTCCCTAGCCAAGAGATCACCAATGCCCAACAAGCCCCAGCCGCCCATCGCCCACGCCGACAACACCACCGACCCGTACGCCTGGCTGCAACAGCGCGACACGCCCGAGGTGCTCGCCTACCTGCAAGCCGAAAACGCCTACCAGGAAGCCTGCCTGGCTGACCAGGCCCCCTTGCGCGAGCAACTGTTCGAAGAAATCAAGGGCCGCATCCAGGAAACCGACCTGTCGCTGCCGTCTCCCTGGGGCCCTTACCTCTATTACACCCGCACCACCGCTGGCGACGAATACCCACGCCATTACCGCTGCCCTCGTCCGGCCGACGACGCCAATACGGTCGATGAAAGCCAGGAGCAACTGCTGCTCGACCCCAACGCCCTGGCCAAGGGTGGTTTCCTGTCGCTGGGCGCCTTCAACGTCAGCCCCGACCACCGCCTGCTGGCCTACAGCCTCGACACCAGCGGCGACGAAATCTACACCCTGTACGTCAAAGACCTGGCCAACGGCAACGTCACTGCCCTGCCCTTCGACGACTGCGACGGCAGCCTGACCTGGGCCAACGACAGCCAGACGCTGTTCTTCGCCGAACTGGATGACACCCACCGACCATGGCGCCTGCGCCGCCACACCCTGGGCAACGACGGTGCCCAGACCGTGTTCGAAGAGCCCGACGGGCGCTTTTTCCTGCACTGCTACCGCACCAGCTCCGAGCGCCAGCTGGTGCTGCTGCTGAACAGCAAAACCACCAGCGAAGCCTGGGTACTGGACGCCGAAACTCCACAGGCGCCGTTTACCTGCCTGGCCCCGCGTGTCGAAGGCCACGAGTACTTCCCCGACCACGGTCAGCTCGATGGCGAATGGCGCTGGTTTATCCGCACCAACCAGGACGGCATCAACTTTGCCCTGTACCACGCACCGGCCACGCCCGTACCAAGCCGTGAGCAATGGCAGGTGCTGGTGGCACACCGCGACACGATCATGCTCGAAGGCCTCAGCCTGAATGCCGGCGCCCTGACCCTGAGCCTGCGCGAAGGCGGCCTGCCGATCATCGAAGTACGCCCGCAGGCTCTGCCGGCCTATCGCGTCGAACTCCCAGACGCGGCCTACAGCCTGTACGTGCAGGACAGCCTGGAGTTCGCCAGCACCCGCATACGCCTGCGCTACGAGGCACTCAACCGCCCAGCCCAGGTGCGCCAGCTGGAGCTGGCCACAGGCGCCCAGGCCGTGCTCAAGCAAACCCCTGTACTGGGTGCGTTCAATGCCGATGACTATGTGAGTGAGCGCCTGTGGGCAAGCGCAGCAGACGGCACCCGGGTGCCGATCAGCCTGGTGCGTCGCCGCCAGGACCTGGGCAAGACCGTGCCGCTCTACCTGTACGGTTACGGTGCCTACGGCGAAAGCCTCGACCCGTGGTTCTCCCATGCACGTCTGAGCCTGCTGGAGCGCGGCGTGGCCTTTGCCATCGCCCATGTGCGTGGCGGCGGTGAACTGGGTGAGGCCTGGTACCGCGCCGGCAAGCAGGAGCACAAACACAACACCTTCAGCGACTTCATCGCCTGTGCGCAGCACCTGATTGCCGAAGGCGTCACCTCATCTGACCGCCTGGCCATCAGTGGCGGCAGCGCCGGTGGCCTGCTGATGGGCGCGGTGCTCAACCTGCGCCCCGAGCTGTTCCGCTGTGCAATTGCCGAAGTGCCGTTCGTCGACGTGCTCAACACCATGCTCGACCCCGAGCTGCCGCTGACCGTGACCGAGTACGACGAATGGGGCAACCCTGAAGAGCCCGAGGTGTATGAGCGGATCAAGGCGTATGCGCCGTATGAGAACGTGAAAGCCCAGGCCTACCCGGCGATGCTGGTGGTGGCGGGTTACAACGACAGCCGCGTGCAGTACTGGGAAGCGGCCAAATGGGTGGCGCGGTTGCGTACCCGCAAGACCGACAGCAACCTGCTGCTGCTCAAGACCGAGATGGGTGCTGGCCATGGGGGCATGAGCGGCCGGTACCAGGGGCTCAAGGATGTGGCGCTGGAATATGCGTTCGTGTTTGGCGAGCTGGGTATGGTGTGAGGTTTGGAGGGTTCGCCGACAGGTTTTCTGCGCCTGTGAAACCGAGCGCCGCCGGCGCGGCGCTCGATCTCACAGGCGCCAAAAAACTAAAGCCGTATAGCCCTAATCATCCTGCACCGCCGGCTTCGGCGGCTCCGGCCGCAACCCCGGCAACGGCTGATCCTTCGGTGGCCCCGGCACCGGCATGGGCGGCAACAGCGGCGCCCCCGGCTGGCTGTCATAAGCCTTGGGCGGCGTACCCGGGGTAACCTGCGGGTATGGCGTGGGCGTCGGCGTACCCGGTGCACCAGGCACAGGCGTCGTCAACCGGGGTGGCGTGCTGGCCGCTTCGGCCAGCGGCAAGCCAACCAACAACAGCACGGTGAGGATCGCGTGAACCATCAGCAACCTCCTGTCGGGAACCTTCCTACAGGCTACGCCTAAATCAAAGCTTTCGCCTGTCCGCCCGCCCTGCTAGCGCGCTAGACTCAATGACATAACCGTCATTTGCCTGATCAGAACAAAGGAAACACCATGAGCTCCACCTCTTCCGCCGCCGCCACCGCGCGCCTCGACCGCATCCTGGCCGATGCCAAGCGTGACAAGGAAATGGGCTACCGCGACAAGGCCCTGAGAATGTACCCGCACGTGTGCGGCCGCTGCGCCCGCGAGTTCTCAGGCAAGCGCCTGAGCGAGCTGACCGTACACCACCGCGACCACAACCACGACAACAACCCGCAGGACGGCTCCAACTGGGAACTGCTGTGCCTGTACTGCCACGACAACGAGCACTCGCGCTACACCGACCAGCAGTACTTCAGCGAAGGCTCCACCAGCACCCCGAGCATCGCCAAGGCCACCCACAACCCGTTCGCCGGGCTGGCGGGCATGTTGAAGAAAGACTGACCATCGATTCGCCCCCCCGCTGCTACCGGGCAGCCCGTATAATCGCGCTTTTTTCGCGAAGGGCCCCGGTACGTGGCAAACAAACGATACAGCTGCATCGGCCTGTTCAACCCCAAGTCGCCAGAAAACGTCGGCTCGGTGATGCGCGCGGCGGGCTGCTACGGCGTCAATTCGGTGTTCTACACCGGCAAACGCTACGAACGCGCGCGTGACTTCGTCACCGACACCAAGCGCGTGCATTACGACATTCCGCTGATCGGCATCGACGACCTGCAACGCATCATCCCGCTAGGCTGCACGCCGGTGGCGGTGGAGCTGGTGGAAGGTGCGCGGCCATTGCCGGAATACACCCACCCGGACCGTGCCATCTACATCTTCGGGCCAGAGGACGGCTCGTTGAGCGAGGATGTGCGGGGCTGGTGTGAAGAGACCATCTACATACCGACCGAAGGTTGCATGAACCTGGCGGCGACGGTGAATGTGGTGTTGTACGACCGCATGGCCAAGGGGCTGAATACCCGCTCGGGGCCGAAGTTCAAGTAATAAAAAGGCCGCCACTGCAATAGCAGGGCGGCCAGGTGCCGAACTCCGTCAGAACAGCACCGGTCTTGCTCTTCTGGATCGAAACCCAGCGTGGATGAGCCTTCTGCACGACACGGGATGTCGCCGGGCGCACCGACTGAACCCTGGCGAGGGTGAAAGGGTCAGCTGCTTACACTTCACAAGGAGGCCTTGCCATGCTTGATATCCATAACGCGACGTCGTCGCAGCACAATGTCCATGGCCTGGAACGGGTCGGCTCGCTGGCCGGTGGCGCGTTGATGTTCAGCAAGGGGCTGCGCCATGGCGGCCTGATTGGTTTGCTGCAAATGGTGGTGGGAGGCGTTGCGGTGGCACGCGGGGTCAGCGGGCATTGCTCGACCAAGGCGTGGTGGCAGCGGCATCGGCAGGAATATCACCGGTTGCGTTCGGACATAGAACGCAGCGCGGCGGAGCTGGAGGCGTTGAAGGCCAGTGCCAAGGCCGCGACCAGAGGGGTGTCGGTGACTGGGCAGGATCCGTTGGCTGGACGTTGATTTCTGCACTGCCCGCGCAGAGGCCGGTACAGGCGATGCAGATATCTAGCGCAACGCCTTGCTCTGCAACACCTCTGACTTGCGACCCAGCACGTTCTCGCTGATTTGCACGAAGTCTTCGGTGCTCACGCCGGGCAGACGCATCAACCCGCGTACCACATCGTCCAGCGAACGCTTGGCCTGGGTATGGATACGGATTTCCTTGTCCAGTGCCTGCAACAGCATCACCCCGCGCGCCACCTGAGCCGGGCTTGCGCGCTCGCCCTTGAGCCGGGTGACCTTGGCGCCCTGCTTGCTCAGGCGTGCCTGCCAGGCCTGGTAACGGTCATCGCTCACCCCGCCCGAGCGGCGCAGCAACTCGCTGGCGTAGTAGTCGGTCAGGCTTTCCACCAGCCAGTCACTGCCGTCACGCCCATGGATCTGCGCAAACAACTGAACCACTTCGCGCAGCAACGGGCTGCTGCCGTTCTCGCTTACCATCGGCCGGGCGCTGTGCAGGTACAGCGAACCCTGTGCCGCCATTGCACCACGCCACATGCCGTCACGGGCACCGACCAGCAGCAGCTTCGGCGGATTGCGCGGGAACACCGCCTGCAACTGCGGCCATATGAACGTCAGCAGGGTCAGGCTGTCCATACGCCGCATACCCTGCCCCACCGGTGCGGCCACGGTGACCTCGGTATCGCCAAGGCGAGCACGGCGGCTGCCAAGATCGCCAGCCAGCATCCAGCCAGTGGGGCGGTCGAACAGGCGCGAAACGTTGTCGATGCGGAACTTGTCCTTGCCGATGCGCGGCCAGGAGGTCTCGATACTCTTCCAGCCCTCGGGCAGGTCGAACGCCAGGCGTGCCACCAGCTCGGTGCCATCCTGCTGATCAAGGCGCGCGGGCGGCACCAGCTGGTCACCGAGGAACAACGCCCAGTGCGGGGTAACACGCGAAGAATAGGCACCGCTGGCGAGCTTCTGGTCCAACTGCACGCGGTAGGTGAGACTGGTCTTGCCGGCCGCCGGCTGCCACACACCGCGCTGCCCCTGCAGTTGCCATTGGCCATCAGCCTGGAAGCCGCTGTAGGCCCCGGCCTTGCCCAGGTCGAAGTCCAGGCTGCGCACGGCGCTGCCTTCGGCCAATGTGAGGCGGACTTCAGCCTGGCCACTGGCCGGCAACAAACGCACCTGGTAGTCGAGGTCGACCTTTTTCGCCCAGGCCGGCGAACTGGCCATCAGGCCCAACAACAGCAACAGCTGGCAACGCATACAGAAACTCCTTGTTTCCCCGTGGCAGCGGGCCGCGCCGGTCAGCTGGCGCGGAAGATCAGGTGGTCTTCCCAGTCGTCTTCGTGCACATCGTGTTCACTGAGCATACGCCCCGACTGGGAAATGCGCTGTTCATGGACTTGCTGGCGGTCGCCGCAGACCAGGTGGTGCCAGGCTGGCAAGTCCTTGCCCTCGCTGACAAGGCGGTAACCGCAGGTACTCGGCAGCCACTTGAACTGGTCGGCCTTGCCCGGAGTGAGCTGGATGCAGTCCGGCACGTGGGCAAAGCGGTTGGGGTAGTCGCTGCACTGGCAGGTGTGCAAGTCCAGCAGCTTGCAGGCGATGCGCGTGTAATAGACGCTGTTGTCGTCCTCGTCCTCAAGCTTTTGCAGGCAGCACAGGCCGCAGCCGTCGCACAGCGACTCCCACTCTTGTGGGCTGAGTTGTTCGAGGGTCTTGCGCCGCCAGAACGGCGCGTTTTCAGCGATCATCACACGGTTTCCTGCATTCATCGATAGGCCACGGCGCGCGGCGGCGCCAGTCTAGAGCCTGACCTTGCGCAAAGCCAGACCGCTTGTCAGTCGCGACGGGACGCAGTAGCGTGCGGGTTTCCCGTCCTTTTGCAGGAGCTGTCATGAGTGCCAACCCTCGCATTGCCGATTACGCCATCAACGAGCAGTTCATCAACCGCTGGTCGCCGCGTGCTTTCACCGCCGAGCCGATCAGCGAAGAGACCCTGCTGAGCTTCCTGGAAGCCGCCCGTTGGGCTCCGTCGGCGTACAACTCGCAGCCTTGGCGCTTCCTGTATGCCCGCCGCGACACGCCAAACTGGGAGCGTTACCTGAACCTGTTGGTGCCGTTCAACCGCAGCTGGGCACAACAGGCCTCGGCGCTGGTGCTGATCATTTCCAAGACCACCTTCGCCGCCCCGGGCGCCACGGAGGAAAAGCCGGCGCTGTGGCATACCTTCGACACCGGTTCCGCCTGGGGGCACCTGGCCCTGCAGGCCAGCATCAGCGGCTGGCACACCCATGGCATGGCCGGCTTCGACCAGGACCTGGCGCGTCAGGAGCTGAAGGTTCCTGAAGGTTATGTGCTGCATGCCATGGTGGCGATCGGCAAACTGGGTGACAAGGCCAGCCTGGATGAGGCGTTGCAGGCACGTGAAGTGCCGAGCCCGCGCAAACCATTGAGCGAGCTGGCTGCCGAGGGTGATTTCAGCCTGTAAGCCCTGTGATGGCCTTACTGGCCTTTTCGCGAGCATGCCCGCGAAAAGGCCAGTACAGGCACTACAAATCAATAGCCCCGGGCAAAATCCACTTCACCCCGCAACCCCTGCCCCGCTTCATACGCCTGCATATTCTCGACAAACAGCCGCACCATCGCCGCCGGCGAGGTAGGTGCCGAGCTGTGTCCGGTCAGCAGCAAGCCCCAGGCGGTCCAGAACGGGTGCTGTTTAGGCAGTGGTTCCTGGCGGCACACATCGATCACTGCACCGGCCAGATGCCCTTCCTTCAGCGCCTCGACCAGGTCCGCATCCACCACCGCCGCGCCTCGCCCGGCATTGATGAACAGCGTGCTCGGCTGGAAGCACTTGAACAGCGCCGCGTCATACAGGTCATGGGTCGCCGGGGTATCCGGCAACAGGTTGAGCACGTAGTCGACCTGGCCAACAATGCGCGGCAAGTCGGCCAGTGCCGCCACCTCGACGAACGGTGCCTGCTCCCGGGCACTGCTGGCAACCCCATACAACACCACACCAAACGGCTGCAGGAACTCGGCCACGCGCTGGCCAATATCGCCGGTGCCCACGATCAGCACCTTGCGCCCTTCCAGCGTACGTCCTGGGCGAGCGTCCCAGCGCCGCTCCACCTGGCTGACCAGGCGCGACAGCACCTCGCGTTCGTGGCCGAGCATGTAGGTAAGCATGTACTCGGCCATCACCTGGCCAAAGATGCCTACTGCGCGGGTCAGGCGATAGTCACGCGGCAAGCCATCGGCCAGCAACGGCGTGATACCCGCCCAGGTCGACTGCACCCAGTCCGGCTTGTGGCCTTGGCGCAGCAAGCTCGCCAGCAGGTCCGGCTGGCCCAGCCACACCTTGCACTGTGGTGCCAGGCGGGCCAGTTCGGCGGAATCACCGCTGGTCAGTACTTCCAGATCAGGCGCGGCTTCACGCAAAAGCGCGGCGTAACGAGCATGATCATGCTCAGCAATCAGTACGCGCATGGTCAGACCGGGTCGTTTCGGCGCAGCAGCTCTTCAGGCAGGTGCTCGATGTACTCGTCTTCCGCCGGCGGCATCTGCAGGTGGTAGCCTTGGTTGTCGAGGTTCTCCAGCACCTTGGCGATGTCCTCGCGGGCCAGCTTGCGCTCCGGGGTGAGCACCAGGTCGAAGGCATGCACAGGGGTGCCGAAGAATGGCAGCAGACCTTCCGGCACGCGCTCCAGGCCCTCGGCCTTGAGCACATACAGGTACATTTCGTTCTTGCGGGGGCTCTTGTAGATCGAGCAAATGCGTTTCATCGGGTCTCTCCGGCACCTGCAAGGCTGTCCAGCAGGGCCTGGCCCATACGCTCACGGCGCCAGCCGCGCAGCGAATCGGGCAGTTGATAAGGGCCATTGGGGTAGCCGCTCTTGAGCAGCGCTTCCAGGGCTTTCTTGCGCAGCATCAGCTCGGGGGCGATCCCCAGGCGCTCGCCTTCGGCCTGGCCGATGGCACGCAGCTGCTTGAGGATGCCGGCGGCCTCGATCGGCAGCGGCTCGGGCAAAGGCGCGGGCCACTGCTCGGCAGGCAGGCTGGCGGCGCGCTGGATCAGCTTGATCAGGCACTCACCGTCCTGACGAATGGTGCGCGGGTGCATCTCGTCGATCCTGGCCAGCGCCGACAGGTTGTTCGGCTGGCTCTTGGCCATGGGCCACAGCGAGTGCTCCTTGAGGATGCGGTTGCGCGGTACATCGCGGCTACGGGCTTCACGCTCGCGCCAGGCGCACAGCTCTCGCAACACCGCCAGTTGCTGAGGGGCCAGCTTCCAGGCCAGCTTGACGTCGCGGTACAGGGTCTCGGGCTCGACCTCACGGCGCAACGCAGCCACCAGCTCGGCGCCGTCTTCCAGCACCCAGGCGTACTTGTCGTCGCTCAGGCGCGGGCGCAAGGCGGTGAACAGCTCGGCCAGGTGCACGGCATCTTCGGCGGCATAGCTGACCTGCGTGTCGGAGAGCGGGCGCTGCAGCCAGTCGGAGCGGGTTTCGCCCTTGGGCAGCTCGATACCCAGCACCTCCTGCACCAGGCGCGAATAGCCCATGGAGAAGCCCAGGTTCAGGTAGCCGGCTGCCAGCTGAGTGTCGAACAGCGGCTGCGGCAGCTTGCCGGTCAGGCGCAACAGCACTTCGAGGTCTTCGCTGCAGGCGTGCAGCACCTTGACCACACCGCTGTCTTCGAGCAAGTCGGCCAAGGGTTGCCAGTTACCGATCAGCAACGGGTCGATCAGATAGGCACGCTGGCCGTCGCCGATCTGGATCAGCCCGGCTTTCGGGTAGAAGGTGTCAACCCGCATGAACTCGGTGTCGACAGCGACAAAAGGCAGTTGGTGCCAGTCGCGGCAGTGTTCGGCCAGGCTCTGGTCGTCACGGATCCAGTGAATTTCGATGGCCACAAGGCTCTCCCACTAACATTGGCGCGCAGTATATACGGCGCGGGCACTGCTGGTGAAACCCGGGCCATCCTTGATATCGATAAGTGGTGGTGTTGTGTGGGTCAGCGTTTGGCCGCCAACCACGGACGGCAGCTGGCAAACATGTCCAGCGACTGCTGATACACCTCGGTACGCACCTGCAACAGGCCGAGCATGGAGTGGAACAGGTTGTCCTGCGACAGCGGCGCATCGCTGAGCTTGGCCAGGCAGTCGGTGTCGATACCGAAATCCTCTTTGTAGCTGTCGGAGAACCAGGTCAGCAATGGCACGTGCTTCTGCTGTTCCGGGGCGATGGCGTAAGGCGTGCCGTGCAGGAACAGGTTGTACTCACCCAGCGACTCGCCATGGTCGGACAGGTAAATCATCGCGGTGTCGACCTTGTCCTGTTTGCTGCGCAGGGTGTCGATCAGCGACGCCAGCACTTTGTCGGTGTAAGCCAGGGTGTTGTCGTAACCGTTGATGATGTCTTGCTCGCTGCACTGGTTCAGCGCGTTGCTCTGGCACACCGGCGTGAAGCGCTCACTGTCACTTGGGTAGCGCTTGAAATATTCCGGGCCGTGGCTGCCCATCTGGTGCAGCACCAGCACGGTGTCCTTGTCGAGGTTGTCGATCAGCGCGTCCAGCCCTTGCAGCAGGATCTGGTCATGGCATTCGCCATTGGCGCACAGCTGCGGGTCGTTGAGGTTGCTGACATCGATGAACTGCACACGGTCGCAGGTACCTTTGCAGCCCGACTGGTTGTCGCGCCACTGCACGGCCAGGCCGGCCCGCTGGAGGATATCCAGCAGCCCTTCGCGGTTCTTGGCCACGCGGGCATCGTATTCCTTGCGGGCCATACCCGAGAACATGCACGGCACCGAGACAGCCGTTTCCGTACCGCACGAATGCACATCGGAAAACGCCACCAGGCCCTGCTCCTTGGCCAGGTTCGGGGTGGTATCGCGGTCATAGCCCAACACGCCAAAGTGGTCGGCCCGCGCACTTTCACCCACCACCAGCACGGTCAACGACTTGCGCTCATGCTTCTGCCAGGCGACATCACGCTTGGCATCTTCGCCATAGTGCTGGAAAGGACGCGATGCCGTACCGACGCGTTCGCTGACATAGCCAATGGAAGCACCGACGATATTGCTGGGGGTCAGCATCAGGCGCAATTCGTGGTGGTTGCGAAACAGCGAGGACAACCCTTGATAGTTGACCAGCGCCACCGAGCCCAGGGCTACCACGCAGGCGCCACTGACTACCAGCTTGCCCAGCAGCTCGCGGTGCCAGGGACGGTAGGCAATGGGCGCCTTCCACAACAGCACCGAAGGCGCCACGCCCAAGCCCAGAATATACAAGCCAAACTTCAGCGAAAGCAGGTCGCGTACTTCGGTTACGTTGGTTTCTGCAATGTTGCGGAACATACCCGCATCTATAAGTACGCCGTATTGATTCATGAAGTAAGCCACACCCGCGCCACTCATGAACAACAGGATAAGTATCGGCTTCAATACATATCGGAAGGCAAACAACGTGAGGATGAGATTGAAAGCGAACAACATCAGCACGGCAAACGCCAGGCTCAGCCACAGCCCGGACAGGCCGGTAGGCACCACCTCTTGCAGGTGCTCCCAGAGGAACATGTTCAAGCCAATCAGCAGGTAAAGGCTAGCCAGCAGCGTGACCCATTCAGTCCGCAGGGATTTGAAGTTGAGCATTAGCGTTCGCAATCAAGAGTGATTATCAACCCCCAGGCCGGCTGGCACCGTGGGAAAGTTGGGCGAACTCTAGAAAGCGCGTCATCAATTTTTTGTGAAAAAGTTGGTAACAATTTCGTGAGGACGCGTCTTTCGGTGATTTACGGCGCTTCATTCAGCTGCCATTCAGGCTGGCCGACATCACCGGCCTGCGCAAAGGCGGCTATCCTCAGAGGTCAGGACCTTACCGACAACCCTGACAGAGGTGAAGAAATGCCAGTTCCGCATGATCTGCTCGCTGACCTGCACGTTACCGCCGATGCATTCCAGGCGCTCATTGACAAGGACCAGACGCTGCACTCACTGCACAAGGAATACAACGCCAAGGACAAGGAGGTGGTCGCCGCCGAAGTCAACGGCACCAACGACGACGCCGTCAACCGCCTGCGCAAGGAACGGTTGCTGATCAAGGACAAGATCGAACGGATCATTCATCCGCCGAAATCCTGATGGAAATGTATTGAATTCACTGGCCCCTTCGCGAGTTCACCCGCGAAGGGGCCAGCAACCCTTACACAGCTGCCGAAGCTTTCAAGGCGCCATCCAGATCCTCGATCAGATCACGGTAATCCTCGATCCCCATCGAAAGCCGCAGCAGGTTCTCGCTGATCCCCATCACCCCTTTCTGCTCCGGGCTCAGCGAGCAGTGCGACATGGTCCACGAGTGGTTGATCATGCTCTCCACCCCACCCAGCGAGTCGGCCAGCACAAAGATCTGCAACGCTTCCACCAAGCGGTTGAGCGCGGCGCGGTCGCCCTTGACCTTCATGGCCACCACCGCCCCGCCACTGCGCATCTGGCGTTTGCACAATTCGTGTTGCGGGTGGCTTTCCAGCCCCGGGTAATACACCTGCTCGATCTGCGGATGGTTTTCGAGGAAGCGCGCCACCTGCAGGGCATTGCCACACTGGCGCTCCATGCGCACATCCAGAGTTTTCAGGCCACGCAGGGCCAGGTAGCAGTCGAACGGCCCCTGCACCGCGCCAATTGCCATGCTGATGCGGCGAAGGCGCGCCAGCAGTGCATCGTTGGCCGCCACCACCACACCACCGGTGAGGTCGGAGTGGCCACCGATGTACTTGCTGGCCGAGTGCATCACCAGGTCCACGCCCAAGGTGATCGGGCGTTGGTTCCACGGCGAGCAGAAGGTATTGTCGATGCAGGTGAGGATGCCCCGGGCCTTGGCCAGGTCGCACACGGCCTTGATGTCGACCAGGTGCAGCAGCGGGTTGGTCGGCGATTCGATCCAGATCAGCTGGGTTTCCGGCTTGATGGCGGCAGCCACGGCCTCCAGGTCGTTGAGGTCGACATAGGTGGTAGTCAGGCCCGAGGTGCGGCTGCGGTAGTCTTCCAGAATACGGAAAGTGCCGCCGTACACGCCGTTCATCACCACGACATGGGCATCCTTGGGCAGCAGCTCCAGCACCGTCGCGGTAGCGTTCACGCCCGAGGCACAGGCAACCGCGCCCACGCCCTCTTCCAGCGCGGCGACACAGGTTTCGTAGGCATGCCGGGTGGGGTTGCCAACGCGGCTGTAGGAGTATTCCGGTTTGTCATCCAGGCTGCGTTTGGTGAACGAGCTGGCGGTGACGATGGCTGGAAAAATGGCGTTTTCAGCGACGCTGAACTGCTCGCCGGCGTGAATGGTACGGGTGGCGAAATTGCGCGGCTTGTCGGACATGGTCAGGCCCATTGGCAGAGTTAAGGCTGCAACTATCGCACAACCCAAATGTTCTGGCCTTGGGGTAATCTGTGAAAAATTTTCTTCACGGCCCGCGCGCGATATGGACAGTTTCGACCAGCACATTCTTACCCTGCTTCAGCGCGATGCCTCGATATCGCTCAAGGACCTGGCCGAGGCCGTCAACCTGTCCACCACGCCCTGCTGGAAGCGGGTCAAGCGCCTGGAAGAAGAAGGCTACATTCTTGGCCGCGTCGCCCTGCTCGACCCCGAACGGCTTGGCCTGGGGCTGACGGTGTTCGTCCAGCTCAAGACCCAGCGCCACGACAGCGCCTGGCTTGAGCAGTTTGCCGCGACCGTGACCGGGTTCGAGGAAGTGATGGAGTTCTACCGCATGTCCGGCGACTGGGATTACATGCTGCGGGTGGTGGTGGGGGATATTGCGGCGTATGACCGGTTCTACAAAAAGCTGATTACCCGTACCGATGGGCTGTCGAACATTACGTCCAGTTTTGCCATGGAGCAGATGAAGTACACCACAGCGTACCCGGTGCATCGATCCTGAATCGGTGATGGATTCTTCGCGGGCAAGCCCGCGAAGAGGCCGGTACAGGCAACCAATCAGTTAGCCGCCAGCACCGCCGCAATCCGGTTCCCCGCCTTGGCTTTCTCAACCTTGATCGCCACAAACTTCGACGTCGGTGTATAGGTCCCCTCGCCATAACTCTCCAGCGGCACCAGCGGATTGGTCTCCGGGTAATACGCCGCCGCCTGCCCTTCAGGCACGTCATACGCCACCAGGCGGAACCCCGACACCCGCCGCTCGACGCCATCCTCCCACAGCGACACCAGGTCCACATGCTCACCCGGCTCGAAGCCCAGGCGACGAATATCGGCCTCGTTCACGAACACCACTTCACGCAGGCCGAACACGCCACGGTAGCGGTCGTCCAGGCCATACAGCGTGGTGTTGTACTGGTCGTGCGAGCGCAGGGTCTGCAGGATCAGGTCGGGCTTGTCACCCCGCGCCAGCACCTTGGCGTTGATCAACTCCTCTGGCAGCGCGTGGGGCATGAACCGTGCCTTGCCCGTGGCCGTGCGGAAGTTGCGATCGGCGGCATTGTTGCCCAGGTGGAAACCGCCCGGGCTATGCAGGCGTTCGTTGAAGCCGGTGAAACCAGGGATCACGTCGGCAATCATGTCACGAATGCGGTTGTAGTCAGCCACCGCATACTCCCAGTCGATTGGCTGATTGCCCAGCGTGGCCTTGGCCATACCGGCGATGATCCAAGGCTCCGAGCGCATGTGCGGTGAACGCGGGCGCAACTGGCCGTTAGAGATGTGCACCATGCTGAAGGTGTCTTCCACGGTCACGCCTTGAGGCCCTTCGGCCTGCAGGTCGATTTCGGTCCGGCCCAGGCAGGGCAGGATCAACGCATCGCGGCCAGTGACCAGGTGCGAGCGGTTGAGCTTGGTGGAAATCTGCACGGTCAACGCGCAGTTCTGAAGCGCCGCGTGGGTGCGCGGGGTGTCCGGGGTGGCTTGGGCAAAGTTGCCGCCCAGGGCGACGAACACCTTGGCCCGCCCCTCTTCCATGGCCTTGATCGCCAGCACCGCGTTGTGCCCATGGGCACGCGGCACACGGAACCGGAAGCGTTTTTCGAGGGCATCGAGCAGCGCCGGTTTGGGCTTTTCGTCGATGCCCATGGTGCGGTCGCCCTGCACGTTGCTGTGGCCACGTACCGGCGACAGGCCAGCGCCGGGTTTGCCGACGTTGCCGCGCAGCAACTGCAGGTTGACGATTTCCTGCACGGTAGGCACCGAATGGCGGTGCTGGGTGACGCCCATGGCCCAGCACATGATCACCCGCTCTGCCTTGCGGTACATGCGGGCCGCCAGCTCGATCTCGGCCAGGGTCAAGCCCGACTGCTTGACGATGTGCGCCCAGGAGGTGGCGTCCACTGCCGCCAGGTAGTCATCGACGCCACTGGTGTGCTCGGCGATGAAGGCATGGTCGAACACCGCCGGCTCACCGTTGGCCTGGGCTTCGCGCTCCCACTGCAACAGGAATTTGGCAATGCCACGCATGGCCGCCATGTCACCGCCCAAGGCCGGGCGGAAGTAGGCGCTGGAAGTCGGCTCGGAGCCGTTGCTGAGCATTTCGAACGGGTGCTGCGGGTGCTGGAAGCGCTCCAGGCCACGCTCTTTCAGCGGGTTGAAGCACACCACCTGAGCCCCGCGCTTGACCGCCTCACGCAGCGGTTCGAGCATGCGCGGGTGGTTGGTGCCTGGGTTCTGACCGATGACAAAGATCGCATCGGCCAGCTCCAGGTCGTGAAACACGACAGTGCCTTTGCCCACCCCGAGGGTTTCCGACATGCCTGCACCACTGGCTTCGTGGCACATGTTCGAGCAATCGGGGAAGTTGTTGGTGCCGTAAGCGCGCACGAACAACTGGTAGAGGAACGCCGCCTCGTTGCTGGCCCGGCCCGACGTGTAGAACTCGGCCTCGTCTGGCGACTGCAGCGCACGCAGGTGTCTGGCGACCAGCTCGAAGGCCTCCTGCCAAGTAGTTTCGACATAGTGGTCGGTGGCAGCGTCGTAGCGCATCGGGTGCGTGAGGCGGCCCTGGTATTCGAGCCAATAGTCAGTCTGGTCCTTCAGCGCGCTGACGCTGTATTTGGCGAAGAAAGCCGGGTCAACCGAGCGGCCGGTGGCTTCCCAGTTGACCGCCTTGGCGCCGTTTTCGCAGAACTTGACCATGTCGCTTTCCGGCGACTCCCCCCAGGCACAGCCGGGGCAGTCGAAGCCGCCGTTCTGGTTGGTCTTGAGCATGGCCCGCAGGTTCTTGAAGGCATTTTCGCTGCCCAGCCAGCTTTTGGTCACGCTCTTGAGCGCTCCCCAGCCGGCGGCTGCGCCTTTGTAGTCCCTGATGTGTTCGTCCTGGCTCATGCGATGAATCCTCACGCTTCGATGCTTTTATTCAGCCTATTGAGCGTGGGGGTGGGGCGTCCAATCGAAAGATCTTACGGCGTGATAAGCGGTTTCGATCATGGGGTGGAAGCTTTGAGGCATCGGGCCTGCAGCCGTGATAGAAACCATCGATCAACCAGTCGGGCAAAGCAATTTGACGGCCCTGCGGCCAGGCTATAGCTTGGAGTGAACCCACCCCATTCGAGCGCGAACGTGGAACAGAACAGCCGGGCCCTGATCGACGGCTTCAACCGGAAAATCGACTACCTGCGGATGTCGGTCACCGACCGCTGTGACTTCCGTTGCGTGTACTGCATGGCCGAAGACATGCAGTTTTTGCCGCGCCAGCAGATCCTCAGCCTCGAAGAACTGTTCCAGGTGGCCGAGCGCTTCGTCGCCCTGGGCACCCGCAAAATCCGCTTGACCGGCGGCGAGCCGCTGGTACGCCAGGGCATCGTCGAGCTGTGCGGGCGGATTGCCGCCCTGCCCGGCTTGCGCGAACTGTGCATGACCAGCAACGGCTCGCAACTCGGGCGCCTGGCACAGCCACTGTTCGACGCCGGGCTGTCGCGCTTGAACATCAGCCTCGACAGCCTGGATACCGAACGCTTCAAGCAGCTGACCCGTACCGGCGACCTGCACCAGGTCATCGCTGGTATCGACGCCGCACGCCAGGCCGGCTTCAAACGCATCAAGCTCAACTGTGTAGTACTCAAAGGCCGCAACGACCACGAACTGGTCGACCTGGTACGCTTTGCCATCGATCGCGAGCTGGACATCACCTTCATCGAAGAAATGCCGCTGGGGGTAATCAGCGAACACGAGCGCGGCGAGTCGTTCTGCTCCAGCGACGAAGTACGCGAGCGCCTGGCAGAACAGTTCACCTTGGTGGAGTCCACCGAATCATCACAGGGCCCTGCCCGCTACTGGCGCCTGGCCGAAGCCGCCAACACCCGGGTCGGTTTCATCTCGCCGCACAGCCACAACTTTTGCGCCACCTGCAACCGCGTGCGCCTGACGGTCGAAGGCCGCCTGTTGCTGTGCCTGGGCAACGAACACTCGGTAGACCTGAAGCACGTGCTGCGTGCTCACCCAGGCAACCGCGAGCGCCTGGAAAAGGCCATCCGCGACTCCCTGCACCTCAAGCCCTACCGCCACCACTTCGAAGTGGGTGGCGATGTGCAGATCCTGCGCTTCATGAACATGACCGGCGGCTGAATGGCCGTCTCTGGATTTCCATGATTGTTCACCCAACCCCCGATGTACTGCGTGTGCTGTTCACCCTCAAGGGGTCGATCGTCAAGCGCATCGCCCTGCGCTGCCTGATGGTGACCCTGCTGGCCGCGCTGATCGTGCTGGTCGAGCGCCATTTCCCCGCGTTTTTCTACCCGGTCAGTGCCACGCCGTTTACGTTGCTGGGCCTGTCGCTGTCGATCTTCATGAGCTTTCGCAACAACGCCTGCTACGACCGCTGGTGGGAGGGCCGTAAGGCCTGGGGCAAGCTGATTATCGAAACCCGCTCGTTCGTGCGCGAAAGCGTGGTGATTGCTGACGAAGCGCTGCGCGCAGAGCTGCTGCGCAGCCTGTGTGGCTATGCCCATGCGCTGAATGCCCGCCTGCGTAACGAGGACGACCTGGCAGCCGCCCGGCCCTGGCTGGCCCGGCCAGAGACGATCAGCACGCACAACGTGTGCGACGGCATCCTGCGCGACATCGGCCAGCATTGCTCGCGGCTGGCGGAACAACAGCACATCAGCGATTGGCGCTACAGCCTGCTGGAACAGCGGCTGGTAGGCCTGACCGAGGTGCAGGCCACCTGTGAGCGGATCAAGTTCACACCGTTGCCGTTCCCCTACACGCTGTTGCTGCACCGCACCATCTACATCTTCTGCCTGCTGCTGCCGTTTGCCCTGGCCGAGCCGCTGGGCTGGCTGGCACCGCTGTTCACCACCATCGTGGGCTACACGTTCTTCGGGCTGGATGCGATTGGCAACGAACTGGAGGACCCGTTCGGGCGGGATGAGAACGACCTGCCAACCGATGCCATGGTGCGGACGGTGGAGCGGGATGTGTTGGCGGGGTTGGGCGAGACACAGTTGCCACCGGCGTTGTTGCCGGTGGAGCATGTGTTGAGCTGATAGCCGTCACAGGAGAAAACTCACCCCCGGCTGGCACAGGCCTCGATCGGCAGCAGGTGTTTGACGAAATTGCACGGCCGGTGCCGGGCATCCAGCTGCTCCGCCAGTATTCCTTCCCACGCCGTACGGCAGGCGCCAGTGGAACCCGGCAAGCAGCACACCAACGTGCGGTTGGACAACCCGGCCAGCGCTCGGCTCTGCACGGTAGAACTGCCGATATCCAGAATCGACAGCGCCCGGAACAGCTCGCCAAAGCCATCGATGCGCTTGTCCAGCAGGCACTCGACCGCCTCCGGTGTGCTGTCACGCCCGGTAAAGCCGGTACCGCCGGTAATCAGCACCACCTGCACCTGCTCGTCGGCAATCCAGGTGGCGACCTGGGCGCGGATCTTGTACAGGTCGTCCTTGAGCAACGCCCGCGCCACCAGCCGGTGGCCGATCTCGACCGACCGGCTGGCCAGCAGCTCGCCGGAGGTATCGTTGTCGTAGGTACGGGTGTCGCTGACGGTCAGCACGGCAATGTTGAGCGGTACGAAGACCGCATCGGGTTGGACGCGCACAGTAAAAGCTCCTTGAATGGCATTGTCACCACGCTAGAGGCGTGGCGCGGGGGCGTCCAATCGTTATGGCTTACCGGCCGATCAATGACATCTATCGCAGACGTGGGTTATGGTCTGCACAACCATACGCCAGGCACTTTCATGGACATCAAGCAGCTCAAGTTCCTCATCGCCCTCGACCAGACCCGCCACTTCGGCCAGGCGGCGGCGCTGTGCCATATCACTCAGCCGACGCTGTCCATGCGCCTGCGCAACCTGGAGGACGAGCTGGACCTGGTGCTGGTCAAACGCGGCCAGCGCTTCGAAGGCTTCACCGAGGCCGGCGAGCGTATTCTGGCCTGGGCCCGCACCCTGCTCGCCGCCCACGACGGCCTGCAGGCCGAGGCCGCCAGTTGCCGGGGCCAGGTGGTCGGCAGCCTGCGACTGGGCACAGTGCCGCTGGCCAGCTTCAACCCCATGCACCTGCTGCTGCCGCTGCGCGAAAAATACCCCGAACTGCACTTCCAGCTCAGTTCGCTGAGCTCGGAGCAAGTCATCGACGGACTGAGCCGCAACCAGCTCGACCTGGGTATCTGCTACCTGGACCAGGTCAACACCAGCTTCTTCGAAGTACTGGAACTGGGCACCACCACCATGGGCCTGCTGCACGACACCCGGCACTTCCAGTTTGACAGCGACACCCTGCGCTGGGACGCGCTCAGCGACATACCGCTGGGCCTGTTGAGCAAGGGTATGCACTACCGACAGTCGCTGGACCTGAGCTTGCGCAGCCGTGGCCTGGAACCGCATGCGGTACTGGAAAGCGACTCGACTTTCCAGCTGATACAGGCCATCAACACCGGCATGTGCTGCGCGATCATGCCGTTGGACTGCGGCCTCGAAGACCTCAGCGAGCACCTGCGCATTCTGCCGGTGGCCGACGCTGCCATCCACAGCCCGGTCGGCCTGTTGCTGCGCCGTAGCGAGCCGCGCTCGGCGATTGCCGAGCAGTGTTTTGCCGAGGCACGGGCGCTGTTTCAAGCCACCTGATCGCTGGTTGCCTGGCGGTACTGGCGCGGGGTGAAACCAGTCAGTTGCTTGAACTGGCGGCTGAAGGCGCTGTGGTCGGTGTAGCCACAGCGCATCGCCACATCGGTGATCGGCAGGTCCGAATGCAGCAGGCGGTGGGCGTGCTCCAGGCGCGCCTTGTGGATCATCTGTCGGGGCGTGAGGTGAAATACCCGCTTGCAGTAGCGCTCCAGCTGAGCCACGGAAATGCCAGCGATGCGGGTCAGCTCGCCCATGCTGATCGGCTGGTGAAAGTGCTGGCGGATATGCTCGTCCACCGCGGCCAGGCGCTGGTAGGCAGGGTGAGTGTCGGCGGCTGATTGCAGGTCGACCGAAATGCCTACCAAGCCGATGATCTCGCCCGCCTGGTTGTACAGCGGGCGCTTGTGGGTCAGGCACCAGCCGGGCTCGCGGCTGCCGTACAGGTGCAGCTCCAGCTGGTCGTCCAGCACCAGCCCTTCCTTGAGTACGCGGCGGTCCTGCTCGGTGTAGCCGGGGCCAAGCTGTGCCGGGAAGACTTCAGCGCTGGTCTTGCCGAGCAACGGCTGCAAGCGCTTGAGGCCGCAACGCTGGACCAGGGTGTTGTTTGCCAGCACGTAGCGGGCGGCCGGGTCTTTGATGAAGATGGCGGCGTTAGGGATGACGTCGAGGATCGGCAATAGCAGGGAAACGCTGGCCAGCAGGGCCTCAAGGCTCGCGGGGCGGTGAAGGTCGAGAGACTGGTACAGGGTTGCCAAGGGATTGTCGGTCATCTTCGGTTCTCTGCTGGCTGTGCCCGCGAAGAGGCCAGTACTACCAACACATCTCTACAGCCCTTATTCGCTAAGGCCTACAGCCTATCCAGCACCCCACCCTCGCCGCCAGCATTTTTTGCAACTGTGCCGATTTCGTCATCCCCCTTGCAGAAAACCATCAAGAACCGCCGCCCCGACCGGTTCACTCTATGCCCCACGCAAGCCGCCCAAGTCCTACAAGAGCGCGGCCCAAAAAGCCGCATCTCGTGACATCAGACCTGCCTATCCAATAACCAACAAAAAGGCGAACCCATGTCAGGCAAATTCAAGAAACAGTTATCACTGCTGGACCTCACCTTCATCGGCCTGGGGGCCATTTTCGGCTCTGGCTGGCTGTTCGCCGCCAGCCACGTCTCGGCCATCGCCGGCCCGGCGGGCATCCTGTCCTGGTTCCTCGGCGGTTTCGCCGTACTGCTGCTGGGCATCGTCTACTGCGAACTGGGCGCCGCCCTGCCCCGCGCCGGTGGCGTGGTGCGCTACCCGGTTTACTCGCACGGCCCGCTGCTGGGCTACCTGATGGGTTTCATCACCCTGATCGCCTTTTCCAGCCTGATCGCCATCGAAGTGGTCGCCTCGCGCCAGTACGCCGCCGCCTGGTTTCCGGGGCTGACCAAAACCGGTTCAAGCGACCCGACCGTGCTTGGCTGGCTCGTGCAGTTCGCGCTGTTGGGGCTGTTCTTCTTCCTCAATTACCGCAGCGTGAAAACCTTCGCCAAGGCCAACAACCTGGTCAGCGTATTCAAGTTCATCGTGCCGCTGCTGGTGATTGGCGTACTGTTCACCTTCTTCAAGCCAGAAAACTTCGAGGTCCACGGTTTTGCCCCGTTCGGCCTGTCCGGGGTGGAAATGGCCGTGTCGGCGGGCGGCATCATCTTCGCCTACCTGGGCCTGACCCCGATCATTTCGGTGGCCAGCGAAGTGAAGAACCCGCAGCGCACCATCCCGATTGCGCTGATGCTTTCGGTGCTGCTGTCCACCGCCATCTACGCCCTGCTGCAACTGGCCTTCCTCGGCAGCGTACCGACCGAAATGCTCACCAACGGCTGGGCTGCGGTCACCAAGGAACTGGCCCTGCCCTACCGTGACATCGCCTTTGCCCTGGGTGTGGGCTGGCTGGCCTACCTGGTGGTGGCCGACGCGGTGATCTCGCCCAGCGGCTGCGGCAACATCTACATGAACGCCACCCCGCGCGTGATCTATGGCTGGGCGCAGACCGGCACCTTCTTCAAGTACTTCACCCGCATCGATGCAGAGTCCGGCATCCCGCGCCCGGCGCTGTGGCTGACGTTTGCCCTGTCGGTGTTCTGGACCCTGCCGTTCCCGTCGTGGGAAGCGCTGATCAACGTGGTATCCGCTGCCCTGGTACTGAGCTACGCCGTGGCCCCGGTCACCGTCGCCGCCCTGCGCCGCAATGCGCCAGACATGCCGCGCCCGTTCCGGGTCAAGGGCATGGGCGTGCTCGGCCCGCTGTCGTTCATCATCGCCGCGCTGATCGTGTACTGGTCCGGCTGGAATACCGTGTCGTGGCTACTGGCCCTGCAAATCGTGATGTTCGTGCTGTACCTGCTGTGCGGTCGCTTCGTGCCCACCCAGCACCTGTCGCTGGCCCAGCAAGTGCGCTCGTCGGCATGGCTGATCGGCTTCTACGCAGTAACCATCCTGCTGTCGTGGCTGGGCAGCTTCGGCGGCCTGGGGGTCATCGGCCACCCGCTCGACACCGTAGCCGTGGCGGCTTGTGCCCTGGGCATCTACTACTGGGGAGCGGCCACTGGCGTGCCTGCACACCTGGTGCGCCTGGAAGGCGAGGACGAAAGCGAAACCACCGCTGACACCTATGCCGGCCGCCCTGCCACCGTCGCCTCCTGATCTTTTACGCAAGGGACAAGCCCATGAAACAGATTCACGTCATCGACTCCCACACTGGCGGCGAACCGACCCGCCTGGTGATGAAGGGCTTCCCGCAACTGCATGGCCGCAGCATGGCCGAACAGCGCGACGAACTGCGCGAGCTGCACGACCACTGGCGCCGTGCCTGCCTGCTGGAGCCTCGCGGCAACGATGTGCTGGTGGGCGCGCTGTACTGCCCACCGGTGTCGGCCGACGCCACCTGCGGGGTGATTTTCTTCAACAACGCCGGCTACCTGAACATGTGCGGCCACGGCACCATCGGCCTGGTCGCCTCGTTGCAGCACCTGGGCCTGATCGCGCCCGGCGTGCACAAGATAGACACCCCGGTCGGCCAAGTCAGCGCCACCCTGCATGAAGATGGCGCCATCACCGTCGCCAATGTGCCCTCTTACCGCTATCGCCAGCAGGTGGCGGTGGCTGTGCCCGGGCACGGCGTGGTGCACGGCGACATTGCCTGGGGCGGCAACTGGTTCTTCCTGGTTTCCGAACACGGCCAGCGCATAGAGCTGGGCAACCGCGAAGCGCTCACCGAGTACACCTGGGCCATGCTCAAGGCCCTCGAAGCCCAGGGCATCACGGGTGAAAACGGCGCCCCCATCGACCACGTCGAGTTGTTCGCCAACGACGCCAACGCCGACAGCCGCAACTTCGTGATGTGCCCCGGCAAGGCCTACGACCGCTCGCCCTGCGGCACCGGCACCAGCGCCAAGCTGGCCTGCCTGGCCGCCGACGGCAAGCTTGCCGAAGGCCAGACCTGGGTGCAGGCCAGCATCACCGGCAGCCAGTTCCACGGCCGCTACGAGCGCGACGGCGAACACATTCGCCCGTTCATCACCGGCCGCGCCTACATGACCGCCGACAGCACCCTGCTGATCGACGAACAAGACCCGTTCGCCTGGGGCATCTGACCCCGGCTTTTTCCGACTGAACATTGCGAGGAGTGACAACAATGACTGACAACATCTTCACCGGCACCATGCCCGCCTTGATGACCCCATGCACCGCCGACCGCAAGCCGGACTTCGACGCCCTGGTGCGCAAGGGCCGCGAACTGATCGAGGCCGGCATGAGCGCCGTGGTGTACTGCGGCTCGATGGGTGACTGGCCACTGCTGACCGAAGCCGAGCGCCAGGAAGGTGTGGCGCGCCTGGTGGCCGCAGGCATTCCCACCATCGTCGGCACGGGTGCGGTGAACACCCGCGAAGCGGTTTCCCACGCGGCCCATGCTGCCAAGGTCGGTGCCGCCGGCCTTATGGTCATCCCCCGCGTGCTTAGCCGTGGTGCTTCGTTGATCGCCCAGAAGCACCACTTCTCGGCCATCCTCGCCGCCGCGCCCAAGCTGCCAGCAGTGATCTACAACAGCCCCTACTACGGCTTCGCCACCCGCGCCGACCTGTTCTTCGAACTGCGCCGCGAATTCTCCAACCTGATCGGCTTCAAGGAGTTCGGCGGTGGCGCCGACCTGCGCTACGCCGCCGAGCACATCACCTCCAAGGATGACGATGTGACCCTGATGGTCGGCGTGGATACCCAGGTGGTGCATGGTTTCGTCAACTGCAACGCCACCGGTGCCATCACCGGCATCGGCAACGCCCTGCCGCGTGAAGTGCTGCACTTGGTGAGCCTGAGCAAGCAGGCGGCCAAGGGCGATGCGAAGGCCCGTCGCCTGGCACGTGAGCTGGAAGCGGCACTGGCGGTGCTGTCGTCGTTCGATGAGGGTTGCGACCTGGTGCTGTACTACAAGCATCTGATGGTGCTGAACGGTGACCGCGAGTACAGCCTGCACTTCAACGAGACCGACGTGCTGACCGATGCCCAGCGCAACTATGCCGAGCAGCAGTACGCGCTGTTCCGCAGCTGGTATGCCAGCTGGTCGGCTGAGCAAAACGTCGCCTGACTTTGGACCTGCGCGGACTCTTGTAAGAGCGGCCTTGTGTCGCGAACGGGCTGCCAAGCGGCCCCGGGATTTTCGCGCAGAGGCACAAATTGCTGGGGCTGCTTCGCAGCCCTTTCGCGACACAAGGCCGCTCCTACAGGGGCTGCGGTTTCCCTTGATACCCGTATTTGATTCCAAGGAGGCTACATGCCCCTCACAGGCAACCTGCTGATCGGCCAGACGCCGGTAACTGGCAGCCGCGAAGCCATCCACGCCATCAACCCGGCTACCGGCCAAACGCTGGAACCGGCCTACCTCGGCGGCACCGGCGAACACGTCGCCCAGGCCTGCGCCCTGGCCTGGGCGGCGTTCGATGCCTACCGCGAAATCTCGCTCGAACAACGGGCACAATTTCTCGAAACCATCGCCGCGCAGATCGAAGCCCTCGGCGATGCCCTGATCGACCGCGCCGTGGCCGAAACCGGCCTGCCCAAAGCGCGCATCCAGGGTGAACGGGGCCGCACCTGCACCCAGTTGCGCACTTTTGCCCGGGTGGTGCGGGCTGGTGAATGGCTGGATGTACGGGTCGACAATGCCCAGCCCGAACGCCAGCCCCTGCCCCGCGCCGACCTGCGTCAGCGCCAGGTGGCCCTGGGGCCGGTGGCCGTGTTCGGCGCCAGCAATTTTCCGCTGGCATTTTCGGTAGCCGGTGGCGACACCGCGTCGGCATTGGCCGCTGGCTGCCCGGTGGTGGTCAAGGCCCACAGCGCCCACCCTGGCACCAGCGAACTGGTCGGCCAGGCCGTGACGCAAGCGGTGAAGCTGTGCGGTTTGCCGGCCGGCGTGTTCTCGCTGTTGTGCGGCTCTGGCCGAGAAGTGGGCATCGCCCTGGTCAGCGACCCGCGTATCAAGGCAGTAGGTTTTACCGGCTCGCGCAGCGGTGGTGTCGCACTGTGCCAAGCCGCTCAGGCACGCCCGGAGCCGATCCCGGTGTACGCCGAAATGAGCTCGATCAACCCGGTATTCCTCTTCGAGGCCGCTTTGCAGGCCCGCGCCGAAGCGCTGGCGCAAGGCTTCGTCGCCTCGTTGACCCAAGGTGCTGGCCAGTTCTGCACCAACCCCGGCCTGGTGATCGCCCGGCAAGGGCCCGCGTTGCAGCGCTTCATCGCTGCCGCCAGCGAACACGTACAACAGGCCGCCGCGCAGACCATGCTCACCCCGGGCATCTTCAGTGCTTACCAGGCCGGTGTCGGTGCCCTGGCGGAAAACGCCAATGCCAAAACGGCAGCCAGTGGTCAGGCCGGGCAAGGCCCCAACCAATGCCAGGCACAGTTGTTCGTGACCCAGGCCGAAGCCTTCCTGGCAGACCCGGCGTTGCAGGCCGAAGTGTTCGGTGCTGCGTCGTTGGTCGTGGCCTGCGCGAGCGATGAACAGGTACGCCAGGTGGCCGAGCATCTGGAGGGCCAACTGACCGCTACGTTGCAGCTGGACGATGCCGACATCACCAGCGCCCGCGCCCTGCTGCCGACCCTTGAACGCAAGGCCGGGCGCATTCTGGTCAATGGCTGGCCGACCGGCGTTGAGGTGTGCGATGCGATGGTCCACGGCGGACCGTTCCCGGCCACCTCCGATGCCCGCACCACCTCGGTGGGCACGGCGGCGATCCTGCGCTTCCTGCGTCCGGTGTGCTACCAGGACTTCCCCGATGCCTTGCTGCCGTCGGCGTTGCAGCACGGCAACCCGCTGCAGCTGCGGCGCCTGCTTGACGGTAAACGGGAAGGCTGAGCATGCTCGAAACCGCTGAAACCGATATCGCGGTGGTTGGCGCCGGCATTGTCGGCGTCGCTTGCGCCCTGCAACTGGCCCGTCAGGGCCGCCGAGTGCTGCTGGTCGACCGTCAGGCGCCCGGCCAGGGCGCGTCCTATGGCAATGCCGGGCACCTGGCGACCGAGCAGGTGTTCCCGATCGCCGACCTGTCGATCCTCAAGCGCTTGCCGCGCATGCTGCTGGACCCGATGGGCCCGTTGCGCCTGGACTGGAAGTACCTGCCCAAGGCCATGCCGTGGTTCACTCGCTTGCTGCTCAACCTGCGCCCGGCGCCGTTCCAGCGCAGCGTGGCCGGCATCCGCACACTGAACGAAGGCAGCCTGGGTGCCTGGCAGCGATTATTGGGCTCGATCGGGCGCAGCGAGCTGTTCCAGGAAGATGGCTCACTGCTGGTGTTCGAGAAGCCTGAATCACGCCAGGCGCTGGAGGCCTTGCGCGCACGCATGCAACAGCAGGCGGTGCCGGTGGACTTCTGGTCGGCCGAAGCCATACGCGAAGCGGCACCGCAGTTGAACCCATCATTGCTGGGCGGGCTGTTCTTTCCCAAGACCGGTCATTTCATCGATCCGTACAGGGTGGTGTGCGAGCTGTTCGAAGCGGCCAAAGCCAGTGGCGTACGGTTTGCCCGGGCGCAGGTCGAGGGTGGCCGGTTGCACAGCGGCGGGGTCACCCTGGTCAGCGACCATGGCACGTTCAATACCCGTCAGGTGCTGATCAGCTGTGGTGCGCACTCTGCGAAACTGACCGCCGTACTGACGGGCAAGCGGGTGCCGCTGGACACGGAGCGCGGTTACCACCTGATGCTGCCGGGCGAGCGTCAGCGCCTGCCGTTTGCGGTCACGTCGCTGGAACGCAAGTTCATCATGACGCCCATGGCCGACGGCTTGCGCCTGGCCGGCACGGTGGAGTTCGCCGGGCTGGAGGCACCGCCGAGCATGCAGCGCGCCTGGCAGTTGCACCATTTGAGCAAGGGGCTGTTTCGGCAAGACTTGAGTGCCGAAGGGGCTACGCCGTGGATGGGCTTCAGGCCTTCGTTGCCAGACTCGTTGCCGGTGATCGACAGGGTGTGTGATGGGCGGGTGCTGCTGGCGTTTGGGCATCAGCATTTGGGGCTGACCCAGGCAGCGGTGACGGCGGAGTGGGTGGGGCGGTTGGCTGAGCAGGCCAGTGGGCCTGAGATGGGGGCCTACCGGTTGGATCGGTTTTAGATTCGGGGGCTGCTGCGCAGCCCCCGGCATCACTCAGCGATAGCGCTCAAGCCAGTGCGCATACGGCGCCGGCAAGGTCCAGGAGGCTTTTTCCACGCCCAGCTCCTTGGCCGCAAAGTACGCCCAGTGCGGATCAGCCAAATGCGCGCGCCCTACCGACACCAGGTCCAACTGGTTGGCCTGCAACGCGGCTTCAGCCAGTTGCGGCGTACCAAAGCCCCACGCCGAGGTCACCGGCAGCTTCGCCTCACGGCGCACGCGTTCGGCGATCGGCCCCATGAACGCCGGGCCCCACGGGATGTTGGTCTCGGGAATGGTGAAACCGACACTCACGCTCAGCAGGTCCAGGCCACCCGCCTTGAAGCGGCGCGCCAGCTCGATCGACTCTTCCAGGGTCTGCTCGTCGCGGCCGTCGTATTCCAGCACACCAAAGCGTGCGGTCAGCGGCAGGTTTTCTGGCCACACCTCACGTACCGCTGCCAGGGTTTCCAGCAGGAAACGACTGCGGTTGTCGAAGCTGCCACCGTAGGCGTCGGTACGCTTGTTGGAGTGCTCGGAGAAAAAGCTCTGGCCCAGGTAGCCATGGGCGAAGTGCAGTTCGATCCACTCGAAGCCGGCATCACGCGCACGGCGGGCGGCATCGACGAAGTCCTGCTTGACCCGGGCGATGTCGTCCAGGGTCATTGCGCGCGGCACGTTTGGCAGGTGCGCGCCAAAGGCAATGGCGGACGGGGCGATGGTCTCCCAGCCACGCGCGTCATCAGCACCAATGTGGTCGTCACCCTCCCACGGGCGGTTGGCGCTGGCCTTGCGGCCGGCGTGCGCAATCTGGATGCCCGGCACCGAACCGGCCGCCTTGATGGCCTGCACCACCGGCACGAAAGCCTGGGCGTGGGCATCGCTCCAGATTCCGGCGCAACCAGGGGTGATGCGCCCTTCCGGTGCCACCGCCGTGGCTTCGACCACCAGCAGGCCGGCACCGCCACGGGCCATGCTGGCGTAATGCACCTGGTGCCAGTCGTTGATCAGGCCATCCTCGGCCATGTACTGGCACATGGGCGGAATGGCGATGCGGTTGCGCAGGGTGACGTCTTTGAGGGTGTAGGGTTCGAACAGTGCGGACATGGGAAACTCCGGGCTCATCTGAATACTGTTGTTCGATCATAATCGAACTATGGCAATTAATGAAACCCCCGTTATCATGTGAGCCATGCGAGCCTACAAACACCCCACCGCTGAAGACCTGATCCTCGAACGCCTGCTCTATGCGCTGAGCGACCCCGTGCGCCTGGAAATCGTCCGACACCTGGCCGGTGTCACCGAAGCCAGCTGCGGCGAGCTGGATGGCGGCCGGCCGAAGTCGAGCATGTCCCATCACTTTCGCGTCCTGCGTGATGCGGGGCTGGTGCATACCCGCAATGTGGGGACGACCCACATGAACTCGCTGCGCAGCGAAATGCTGGGTGAGCGGTTTCCCGGGTTGCTGGAGTGCATTCTTCGGCAGAGCTGATTTTCCTGTACCCGCGAAAGGGCCCGAACAGGCAAAAAAAAACCACGAGGTTTCCCCCGTGGCTTCTTTCACAACAATGGCCGATTACAGCGCCATGTCGTTCGCAGGCTTGCTCTCAACCGGCTCGCTCGGCGCGCCGTTGAAGTCAACGCTGGCATCGATCACCGGCGGTTTCTCCAGCTGAAGCACTTCAGCGGTGTAGTTCCACTCTTTCTGGGTGGCCGCTGCCGAATCGTTCAGCTTGGTGCCGTAGCTTGGCACGATTTCCTTGATCTTGGCCTGCCACTCAGGAGTAGCGACCTTCTCCTTGAACACGGTTTCCAGCACGTTCAGCATGATCGGCGCAGCCGTCGAGGCGCCTGGCGATGCACCCAGCAGGCCAGCAATGGTGCGGTCTTGCGACGCCACCACTTCAGTGCCCAGCTTCAGCACGCCGCCTTTCTCGGCATCACGCTTGATGATTTGCACACGCTGGCCGGCCTGCCACAGGCGCCAGTCTTCCTTCTTGGCGTTCGGGAAGTAGGTGCGCAGGGCTTCGAAGCGGTCATCATCCGACAGCATCAGCTGGCCAGCGAGGTACTCGACCAGCGGGTACTGCTCGATACCCACCTTGGTCATTGGCCACACGTTGTGGGTGGTGGTGCTGCTCAGCAGGTCCAGGTACGAGCCGTTCTTCAGGAACTTGGTCGAGAAGGTGGCGAACGGGCCAAACAGGATCACGCGCTTGCCGTCCAGCACGCGGGTGTCCAGGTGCGGTACCGACATGGGTGGTGCGCCAGTCGAGGCGATGCCGTAGGCCTTGGCCATGTGCTGCATGGCAACGGTCGGGTTCTCGGTCACCAGGAACGAGCCGCCCACCGGGAAGCCTGCGTATTCCTTGGCTTCAGGAATGCCCGACTTCTGCAGCAGCTTCAGTGCGCCGCCACCAGCACCGATGAACAGGAACTTGGCGTCGGTGGCCGATTCGGTACCGTCCTTCAGGTTCTTGTACTCGACGTGCCAGGAGCCGTCCTTGTTGCGGGTGATGTCCTGCACTTCGGTGGACAGCTTCAGGTCGAAGCCTTTCTGGGTTTGCAGGTGGCCAACGAACTGGCGGGTGATCTCGCCGAAGTTCACGTCGGTGCCGATCGGCGTCCAGGTCACGGCCAACTTCTGGTTCGGGTCGCGGCCTTCCATCATCAGCGGGACCCACTTGGCGATCTGCGCGTGGTCCTCGGAGTACTGCATCGGGCGGAACAGCGGGCTGGCCTGCAGCGCGTCGTAGCGCTTCTTCAGGAACTTGATGTTGTCATCGCCCCACACGAAGCTCATGTGCGGGGTGGTGTTGATGAACGAGTGCGGATTCTTCAACACGCCCTGGCGTACCTGCCACGACCAGAACTGACGGGAAATCTGGAAGGCTTCGTTGATTTCGATGGCCTTGGCGATGTTGACGTTGCCGTCTTTGTCTTCCGGGGTGTAGTTCAGCTCGGCCAGCGCGGAATGGCCGGTACCGGCGTTGTTCCAGCCGTTGGAGCTTTCTTCGGCCACGCCGTCCAGGCGCTCGACCATTTCCATCGACCAGCTTGGCTCCAGCTCATGCAGCCACACGGCCAGGGTGGAGCTCATGATGCCGCCGCCGACCAGCAGCACGTCTACTTTCTTGGTTTCTGCGGCGTGCGCTTGCATGAAGCTTGCAGCGACAGCCAGACCCAGCAAGGTCTTGCCAGCTTTCTTGAACATTGATCAATTCCAGTCAGGAGAACAGAGGGCGGGCCTGTGGCTGGCCCAGGTAAAGCGTGTTCTTCAGCGCAGGCTTGTTGTTGATCATTGTTCAGCAGCCAGAGAACCAGAAAACGACTCGGCCTTTTGTCGAATTGACCGACAACGCTGAATCGTTTTTCTGATTGTATATGAAATGCCAGCACAAACAAATTGCCCGCCCCGGCGTCAAGACGACGGGTTGCCCCAGTGGCAGATTGTCACGCCAAAAACAAAAACCCCCGGCCATCTACATGACCGGGGGCCTTGGATCACGCCGCAAGCGTCGCGATCAGGGTACCGCCAAGATTACTGCTGCTGAGGCAGTTTATCGATCGGGCCGCAGCCACCGATGATCTTGGAGATGGAAACCGAAGGGTGGAACAGGTAGTCGTAGGTGCAGTTTTTCGGCTGGTTGTAAACCTGGCCAGTGCAACCCGACAGCAGGGCAACACCCGAAACTACAGCAACGGCTACGGTGGCCTTGAACAGCTTTTTCATTACAAAGTCCTTTAAATGAATCATCTTCGACCATCGTCTGATGGCGGCGGGATGATACAGAAAACAGGCATTGGATCCAAGTCGTGCTTGGCAATGATGGATTGCGAATGTGCAACAACAGGTTGTAAAGCACGCTGTTGGCGACGATAGTCATGACTCTGCCTTTGCATTGCTCTACAGGAGTTCACCATGCTCGGCGTCACCGACTACGGCGCATTCGTCATCGCCTTCATCATTCTTCTGGCCATCCCGGGCCCGGGCAATTTTGCCCTGATCACTGCCACCGGCAAGGGCGGCATCAAGGCAGGCCTGGCCGCGACCTGTGGGGTGATCGTCGGTGACCAAGTCCTGTTGTGGCTAGCGGTAGCTGGCGTCGCCACCTTGCTGGCCACCTACCCTGCGGCCTTCCACATCGTGCAATGGGCCGGCGCCGCGTACCTCGCCTACCTGGGCCTGCGCATGCTGTTGAGCAAACCGGGTGACGCGCCGCGCACCAGCCGCATGGACAACGGCCAATACCTGCGCCAGACCATGCTGATCACCCTGCTCAACCCCAAGGCGATCATGTTCTACATGGCGTTCTTCCCATTATTCATCGACCCGGTGAAGCATCAGGGGTTGGTGACGTTCGGCTTCATGGCGGCAACGGTGGCGGTGATCACGTTCCTGTACGGGTTGATCGCCGTGGTGCTGACCCACCGGCTGGCCGAACGCATGCGCGCCAACCCGCGCATTACCAATATGTTCGAGCGGCTGGCCGGGGCTTGCCTGGTAGGGTTCGGCATCAAGCTGGCGGCGATGCGCTGAAACCTCTGATTCGCAGAATTGAAAAAGCCCCCGGCAACTCATCGTTGCCGGGGGCTTTGTTTATCAGCGATCAACCGGTCAATTGGTTTCCAGCTCATACGCCTTGCTCACGAACAACGCCGCAAACAGGCTCTTGCCTTCCTTGAAGGTGTAGTGCTCTTCAAACTTGCCATCCTCGACCAGCTTCTGCCCGATGGCACATTCCGAGTCACTGTGGTTCTTGCCCTTGGCACCGAAATCACTGCTCCACGTCGACAACCCGACCTGTTCACAGAAGGCGGCAAACTTCGCCTTCGGAACATTCTGCTGGTAGTCGCTGTAAGCCTCTTTCAGCGGTTTGAAGCCGCTGTAGCTCACGCTGTAGTTCTCCACCTTGGCCTTGCGTGCAAAACCACTCACCGCCTCGGCCAGTACAGCCTGACCGGTGTACGTGCTGTAGGCCCCGATCAGCATGGCGCTCAACGCACTCTTGAGTTGGGTTTCGACATCGTCGAGCTCCGGCAGCGACTGGAACTCGGCCTTGCGCACGATCTCACCCACCTTGGAGCCATCGTTACGGTGGGTCACGACGAACGCCATCGAGCCCTCGCCGTCACTGGAGCGCTTGAGGGTGAAGTCCACGTCTACCGTGGTGCCGAATTCCCCCGTGCTACTGACCAAAAACGCGCCGGTCATTGGCTGACGCACAACCACGTTACTACCCCAGTCGAAGTTCGACTGGGTGGCCCGGCCATTGGCGGCCAGTTCGGCACGCGGCTGGATCTCGTCGCTGACATCAGACACCAGCACCACTTCAGCGCCCTTGCTGGCAACGAAAGGGTTGCCCATCTGCATCCCAAGCAGCTGGATGTGGATCGTGCCGTCCTTGCTGTCACCATCGTGCGCCAGCTTCAGCGCATCGGCCTTCAGGTAGACGCCTGCAACATTGCCGCTGGCGTTGAGTTGGTACTTGGCCCAACCGGCCAGGCCTTCCTCCGCCGAGCTACCGCGAACCGACTCCATCAGGCCCGACAGGCCACGCATGAATTGCTGGGCACCGTTGGTCTGCGCGGCCGCCACGCGGATCTCGGGGTCGGCGACAGTCAGGTTGCCAGAGAACGCCGAGTAGGAAATATCACCTTCAGACAGCACGTCCTCAAGGAAGTAGCGCTCCTTGAAGTCGTCGTAGTAGGCCATCGCAGCCTTCTTGCCCGAGCTGGACAGCATCGCGTAACCACCGCCGAGCACCAGCACCGCTGCGGCCACACCGCCAATCAGCAGCTGCTTCTTGTTCATCTGTTTGATCATGGTGTTTGCCTCACTGGACCATGGCGGAAGCGTTGTTCCAGTCGTTCACGTACTTTTGGGAGACCTCGGGGGTCCAGCTGAAATCGATACCGGCGTTAGGGAATTCCTTGGCCAGCACGGCGCCGAACGACACGAGGTCCGCACACTTGTCCTGTTTGCATGCCTGGGGCTCGCCCGCGTTATAGGCACGGTATGTGGGCACCGCGCGGCCATCGTCCAGCGGGTAGTACGGCGTGGCGTTGGCCACTTGCGCCACGTACCAGCCTTCGCTGTACTCCTCGTCCGCCACCAGGCGGCCCTTGCTCGGGAAGTCGATGGCGTAGAAGTCGCCCTGCTTGCCGGTGACGTGGACCATCATCGGCGCCACGCGGGCCGAGGTTGCCGGGTTTTGCTGTTCCAGCGGCGAAGCGAAGCGCACCTTGATGCCGGCCATTTGTGCCAGGGCTTCGGTTTCGCGCCCTTTGAACTCGCTCATGCCGTCTTGCAACTGCTGGTAACGCTCCAGTACGCGGGTGTGGACGCTGGCCAGTTCCTGTTGACGCAGGCGCGCCTCACGCACGCGCTGCTCCTCACGCTGAACCGCCCAGTTCGCGCCATCGCGCACATCGAAGAACAGGCCTTGGCGATTGATGCCGATGCGGTTGCGGGTGATCTTCTGCGCGTCGTTGCCCCACATGTTGTTCGTGATCGCCGAAATGTCTTTGACGATGAGCAGGTCGGCCACGTCGGTGGTGGTCGGCGAGGTGGTCTTGATCAGGTCAAAGATTTCCAGCGCAGCTTCCTTGTACTTGGCTGCGTCCAGAGCGAACGACTCGTCCGGGGTTACTGCCACGTAGTAAGGGTCGCTGCCGAACGGACGGAGCACGCCGTAGCTGCCACGGGTGAAGGCCAGGTACACCTTCATCTGCCGGCTGGGGATCTCGCCCACCAGGAATGCGGCCTGGCCAGCGTCTGCCGTGAGGTAGGAAACGGCCTTGTCCTTGACCGCAGGCTCGTAGACCTTGTTGAAAATCAGGCCGCTCGGGTGCACGTATACGCGGCTCCAGTTATCCCCACGGTAGGTGCCCACGGCCTTCCAGCTGATTTTTTCGAAGTTGCCTTCGCCAAAACCGGACGCCGGGCACGGCATGGCCGGGGTGGTGCCGAACGACAGGGTGTCACCGTTGCTGATGATCTCGCGGCTGAGTACCCATTTGCAGCCAGAACCGTCCGTTACCTGCATCAGGTTGCGGTTTTCCAGGACCACGGCGCGACCGAAATCCGAGGTGGGGGCTGCGGCTACTGCGGCTACTGCGGCGGCAGGGGCTGCGACGGGCGGAGCAGCAGGTGCTGCGGCGGGGGTTTCGGCTGCTGGTGCTGGTGCGGGCTCTGCGGCAACGGCTGGAGCTGGCACTGCAGCAGGGGCTGCTTCTACTTTCGCAGGTGTCGATTCGACTACCGCAGGAGCTGGCTCAGGCGCTGGGGCTGGAGCAACAGCCGCCGGGGCTTCTGCCGGTGCAGGTGCCGGGGCTGGCGCAGACGGAGCGGGTGCCGGAACAGCAGCGACAGCGGCAGGCGCGGCGGCCAGGGTCACCAGGCCCAGGTTGCTGGCATTGCCCGAACCGCTGGCGTAGAGGTTGCCTTTGGCGTCCACGGCTTTCCAGCTCACCTTGGCGGTCGAGCAGTCCTTGGCGAACACGAACGGCAGCTTGGTCAGCAAGCCCGATAGCAGCTCCTGGTTGTCCCAGGCCGGACGGGTGATGGTCAGCTCGACCTCGGGTTTGCACCAGGTGGTGGCGTCCCCAGGTACTTCGACCTTGATGTTTTCTTTCTTCGAGAAGGCCAGCTCATGGGCGAACGCCTGCGGTACCAGACCACAAGCGCCGATCACAGCCAGCGCGAGCGCGTGCTTTTTCATGGAGTTCCTCAGATCAGTTCCCAGGTGCCGTTGGCTTGTTTGCAGAAGGTGTTCTGCTCTTGCTCGGTCTTGCCGCTTTGCGACTTCAGGTTGACCGTGACCGGGCGGCAGGCCGCTTCGGCAGCGACGGTTTCGGTCGGCAGCGACTGCACCGAGTCCAGGTCGAAGCCTTGGGTTTCCTTGCTGGCGGCTACGTCCAGTTCGTCCAGGTTCACTGCCGGCGTTACGCGCTTGGCAACTGCCTGCGCCTTCGGTTCGACGTAGTTCTTGTGCACATAGCCAACAGTCACGCCCTTGCGGCCGACCAGGATCCAGTCACCCGTGGAGCCGACGGCGGTGAACTCGGTGTGGTTCTTCAGGCTGCCGACTTTTTCACCGTTCTGGTTAGGCGCGGCACGCACGTTCAGGTTGTCGCTGATGGTCACGTAGGGTTCGTTGATCAGCTTCATCGACGGCACCGCCTGAATCTTCGGCGCGCGCTTGACCTCGACCTTCTTGGTCTGGGTGTATTCCTTGCCCGGCACGATCTGCGCGGTGGCGCCCGAGTGGTCGGATGTCCAGGTCACCGGCTGGGCGCTGGCGGTAGTCTGCTGTTGGCTCAACACTTCCTGTGTGCGCAGCGCCAGGGCCTGCTGGTCCTTCTCATCCAGCATGTGGCCAATGCGGTTGCCCACGTAGGCACCGATGCCACCTGCAATCAGGGCCGCGGCGATCTTGCCGTTGCCGCTGCCCATGGTCGAGCCGATGGCCACACCGGCCAGGCCACCGATCACGGTGCCCGCTTGCTCTTTGCTGATCCCGAGCTGTGCACAGGCCGTGGTAGAGGCGATGGCAACCGCCAAGAGGGACGCGACGAATTTCTTACGCAAGTGGAGCACTCCATTTTCGGTGGGGCGCACAGCCGCGTACCGCAGCCAGGGTCTGGCGGCAGCATTCGACGTTGTGCGGGATTTCAGAGAGGGTGCAGCACTGGCTGCAGACGACAATTCAGCCGTCCAGCGAAGGGCATAGAGGGAGACCAGTACGGCGCGAAGCATCCAACGAATCCATGTCAGAAAAAGGTCATCGCCCAGCGCGTAATCATTACGGCGTTTGGTCTGGGCGTGAAAGGCGTATTAGAGGAGCGCATTGTAGCGCAAGGTGACATTGGCAGTTCAAGACAAAATGTTGCGAAAAACGGCTCTACAACAGGCCTGCTTCGCAGACCATCGCCGGCAAGCCAGCGCCCGACATCCCCTGCCAGGACGCTCGTAAACAGGCATCCGAACCGATGGGCTACGTCCGCGACCTGATCATCACCGGCTTGATGGACGACGACCGGAAACTGATCTGGGCTTCGCATTACCTCAGCGCGATGGCCAAGGCGCTGCTGGATGATGCTGAATTGGGGATGATGAAAAAATGAGCGGCGATATGCCGATTCTCGATGGTCCAGAACGAAAAAGCCCCGCAGATCTAAATCTGCGGGGCTTCTCGATGTATGGCGGAGAGATAGGGATTTGAACCCTAGGTACTGTTGCCAGTACAACGGATTTCGAATCCGTCCCGTTCGACCACTCCGGCATCTCTCCAATGCCGCGCATCTTACCAGCGTTTTTTAAAAACGCAAACCTTTTTTTCAAAAAAATCGCGTGGTATCAGGCGCTTGCGTGAACGCGCCGCTTACAGCGGCACGCCCAGGCGCTTGGCAACTTCTTCGTAGGCTTCGATCACGTCGCCCAGGCCCTGGCGGAAGCGGTCCTTGTCCATCTTCTTGCGGGTTTCTTTGTCCCACAGGCGGCAACCGTCCGGGCTGAACTCGTCGCCCAGCACGATCTGGCCGTGGAATACGCCGAACTCCAGCTTGAAGTCGACCAGCAGGAGGCCGGCGTCATCGAACAGCTTGCTCAGCACTTCGTTGACTTTCAGCGACAGCTTTTTCATTTCCACCAGCTGCTCGGCGGTGCCCCAGCCGAACGCGACAACGTGGGATTCGTTGATGAAGGGGTCGCCCTTCTCATCGTTCTTCAGGAACAGCTCGAAGGTGGACGGCTCCAGCTTGATGCCCTCCTCCACGCCCAGGCGCTTGACCAGGCTGCCGGCGGCGTAGTTACGCACTACGCATTCGACCGGGATCATGTCCAGCTTCTTCACCAGGCACTCGTTGTCGCCCAGCAGCTTGTCGAACTGGGTCGGCACGCCGGCTTCTTCCAGCTTCTGCATGATGAAGGCGTTGAACTTGTTGTTCACCATGCCTTTGCGGTCGAGTTGTTCGATGCGCTTGCCGTCGAACGCCGAGGTGTCGTTACGGAACAGCAGGATCAAGCGGTCGGCGTCGTCGGTCTTGTAAACCGATTTGGCCTTGCCGCGGTAGAGTTCGTCGCGTTTTTCCATGATTGGGCTCCGCTTGCTTGAGGTGTTGGGCTAGGCGATTTCGCGCCAGTCGAGCCCGTGTTCCTGATTCGCCACCTGGAGCCAGTCCGGGTCGCACCCAAGGGTGTCGACGAAGCACTGGCGAGCCAAGTGTGGCAGGTTGTTCTTGCTGCTGAGGTGGGCCAGCACCAGGTGTTGCAGGTTGTTCCAGCCCAACTCGTGCACCAGGCGCGCGGCCTGGTGATTGTTCAAATGCCCTTGCATGCCCCCTACCCGCTGCTTCAAGAAGGCCGGGTAGTGACCGCGTGCCAGCAGGTCGCGGCAGTGGTTGGCCTCGATCAACAATGCATCCAGGCCCTGGTAACGCTCCAGCAACAGCGCGTCATAAGAGCCCAGGTCGGTCAGCATACCGAAGCGCCGCTGGCCATCGCTGATCACGTATTGCAACGGCTCGTAGGCATCGTGCTCGACCCGCGCGGCGGTCACTTCCAGGCTGCCGATACGCAGGCTTTGGCCACAAGCGAGAAAACCGGCCACCTCCACCGGCTTGCGCATGCCGCGCAACGTGCCTTGGCTGAGGTAGACCGGTACATTGTAGCGCCGCGACAGCAAGCCCACCCCATGCACGTGGTCGGCATGTTCGTGGGTCACCAGCACCGCACTGAGCTGAGCCGCCGATACACCGAGCAGCGCCAGGCGCCGCTCGGTTTCGCGCAGGGAAAAGCCGCAATCGACCAGGATGAACGTGTCACCACTGGCGATCAGCGTGCCGTTCCCTTGGCTGCCGCTTCCGAGTACCGCGAAGCGCACTTAGCCCAGGTGGTCCTGAATGGCGCTCAGCACGCGGCGGGCGACATCGGCCGGGGCAACGGTGTTGATGTTTTTCTCGACCGTGACCTGCACGCTATCACCCACCTTGCTCAGGCGAACCTGGTAGCGCTCGGCACGGGCTTCACGCTCTTCCTTGGTCGGCTCGCTGCCGAACATCCGGCCGAAGAAGCCAGGCTGGTTCTGCTTGTCGTCCGGTTTTTCCGACAGGTTGATGTAGTACAGGCCCAGGCTGCGGTTGATGTCTTCAACACGCCACTCGCCACCCTGCTCCAGGGCACGGCCTACGCCAGACCAGGCACGGTCCAGGTCGGAACCCAGGTACAGCACCGGGTTGCCGCTGCCGTCTTCGCTCAGGCTGACACGGCTTGGCGCGTCGAAATCGCGCGCGGCCAACAGCGATACCGAACCGCCTTTCTCGGCGCTGCGGTTCATGCTGGCGAGCATTTCGTCGACCAGCAGGGCATCGGCACCCGTGTTGCTGGAGGTGGACGGGAAGTCAGGCTCGGCGGTGCTGCCGGCCGGGCGCTCGACGCTGACCACATACACCTCGGAGGTGTTGCGCTGCACGCCCGGCTCCATGCGGACACGCACGCGCACTTCGCTGTCACCGCTGCTGGCGGTGCTCGCCAGGCGCTGGCCAAGCGATGCCGACAGCTCGTCGAAACGCTGCCAGGTGGTGTTGAACTCACCGGTCTGCGGGCGCTCCTCAGCGATGCGGAAGCCATTGTCCTCGAAGAACTGGCGAGCCACCGGCCACACTTCGGCTGGCGAGTGCTGGGCCAGCACCCAACGGCTGCTGCCGCTGCGTTGCAGGCTGTAGTCGGTGACCTGGGCGGCACCGCCGGTCAGGGGTTGCGGGCGCGGCACTTCGAACTCGCCCGTGACGTGATCGTCGGCGACGTTACGCGGAATGGGCAGCAGCGGGTCAAGGCGTTTGACGTTGCTGGCGTCCGGCGGCAGCTGCATCGGCGCAGTCGGGTGCGCCTGCAGGTAGTCGCTGCCGCGGTCGCGGAAATAGCCATCCTCGCCCCACAGCCAGCCACACCCACTGGTGCTGGAGATAATCAGGGCAAGGGCGGAAAGACCAGCCAGTCGCTTCATGCGGTGTACTTCCTCTTAAACCAGTACGCCGGACTGGCGCAAGGCAGTACGGACTTTTTCGTGGCAGCCTTCGCTTAGCCAGGTCAGTGGCAGGCGAATGCCCTTTTGCATCAGGCCCATTTCGACGAGCGCCCACTTCACCGGGATCGGGTTGGCTTCGCAGAACAGGTCTTTGTGCAGCGGCATGAGTTTTTCGTTGATCGCGCGGGCCTTCTCGGCATTGCCCTCAAGGGCGGCCTCGCACAGATCGGCCATTTCACGCGGGGCGACGTTGGCGGTAACAGAAATGTTGCCCTTGCCGCCCATCAGGATCAGCTCGACGGCAGTCGGGTCATCGCCGGACAGGACGATGAAGTCCTTGCTGACGCCATCGAGGATGGCCTTGGCGCGGACCAGGTCGCCGGTGGCTTCCTTGATGCCGATGATGTTCGGCACGGTCGACAGGCGGATCACGGTCTCGGCCTGCATGTCGCAGGAGGTGCGGCCGGGTACGTTGTAGAGGATCTGCGGAATGTCGACGGCTTCGGCAATGTGCTTGAAGTGCTGGTACAGGCCTTCTTGCGTCGGCTTGTTGTAGTACGGCACTACCAGCAGGCAGGCATCGGCACCGGCGCTCTTGGCGTTCTGGGTCAGGTGCACGGCTTCGGCAGTGGCGTTGGCACCGGTACCGGCAATGACCGGAACGCGGCGGCTGCTGCGTTTGACGCGCTCGACCACGTGCTTGATGACCAGGATGTGTTCTTCGACATCCAGCGTGGCGGACTCACCCGTGGTGCCTACAGCGACGATCGCATGGGTGCCGTTTTCCAGGTGGAAGTCTACAAGTTTGTCGAGGCTGCCCCAGTCCACACGCCCTTGTGCATCCATGGGTGTGACCAATGCCACCATACTGCCCGCAATCATGTAACTGCTCCTGCCGGAAAAAGAGAGCCGTAATGGTACTGGGGGCATCGGCCTTGCACAAGCGAAGCAGGCAGGCGGAGCATTCCCCTCGGCGCCTTATTTCGCTACCCTTGATCCTTTGATCGGTGCAGCGCGGCCCGCCGGGCCGTCGACCTTGCTCCCCGCCAGCGTCCACGACCTCGCATGCGAGCCCCGGGCCCTGCCGACAGGAGGCTTTCGCCCGTCCTGTACCGACCGCTCATCGCTTTAGGAATGCTGCATGTCCACCCCCACCGTCCGCGAACAATTCCTTGTCATCAGTGCCTTGGGCCCGAACCCCATGGAACTGGCCAACGTCCTCAGCCGCGCCGCTTTCGAAAACCGCTGCGCGGTGGTCACCTCGCGCCTGAGTCGCCACGGCGAGACCAGCGCCCTGGTGCTGCAAGTGGGCGGCAGCTGGGACGCCCTGGCGCGCCTGGAGTCCACCCTGCCGGGCCTGGGCAAAAAACATGGCCTGACCCTGGACGTGGTGCGCAGCGCCGACCAGGAAGTGCGCCCGCAGGCCCTGCCGTACGTGGCCTACGTCAGCGCCGCCTACCGCCCGGACATCATCAACGAGCTGTGCCAGTTCTTCCTCGACCACCGCGTCGAGCTGGAAGCCATGACCTGCGACACCTACCTGGCTCCGCAAACCGGCAGCAGCATGCTCAACGCCCAGTTCACCGTGATTCTGCCGGCCGGTACGCAAATCAGCTGGTTGCGTGACCAGTTCCTGGACTTTGCCGATGCCCTGAACCTGGATGCGCTGATCGAACCTTGGCGCCCACAGAACCCCATGTAAGGAAACCACCATGGCTGTAGCACTCGACCAACCTGTTGCGGACTTTCAGGCCCAGGCCACCAGCGGGCAAACCGTCAGCCTGGCCGAACTCAAGGGCCAGCAAGTGGTGGTGTACTTCTACCCGAAGGACAGCACGCCGGGCTGCACCACCGAAGGCCAGGGGTTCCGCGACCAGCATGACGCCTTTGCCGCCGCCAACACCGTGGTGTTCGGCGTGTCGCGCGATGGCATCAAGTCGCACGAGAACTTCAAGGCCAAGCAAGGCTTCCCGTTCGAGCTGATCAGCGACAAGGACGAAGCCCTGTGCCAGCTGTTCGACGTGATCAAGCTGAAGAAGCTGTACGGCAAGGAATACATGGGCGTTGACCGCAGCACCTTCCTGATCGACAAGAAGGGTGTACTGCGCCAGGAATGGCGTGGGGTGAAGGTGCCAGGGCACGTGGATGCCGTATTGGCAGCAGCCCAAGCGCTGAACAAGGCTTGAGATCGTTTGGGGCCGCAAAGCGGCCCCAATCAGATCAAAGCATCGGTGAAACGCTAGGCTCCTGCCGCGGCCAAGCATCCAGCACGGCCTTGATCAGGGTCGCCAGCGGGATGGCGAAGAAAATCCCCCAGAACCCCCACAACCCGCCAAACAGCAGTACCGCGCAAATGATCGCCACCGGGTGCAGGCTCACCGCCTCGGAGAACAGCAACGGTACCAGCACGTTGCCATCCAGCGCCTGGATGATCGCGTACACCGTCATCAGGTAGATGAACTGGTCGCCCCAGCCCCACTGGAACAGCGCAATCAGCGTCACCGGCACCGTCACCACCACCGCCCCCACGTAGGGCACTACCACTGACAGCCCCACCAGCAGCGCCAGCAGTGCAGCGTAGTTGAGCCCCAGGCTGATGAAGGCGATGTAGGTGGCAATGCCACAAATCAGAATTTCGATGCCCTTGCCACGGATGTAGTTGGCGATCTGCCGGTTCATCTCGCTGCCCACCCGGTTCAGCAGGGTGCGCTGGCGCGGCAGATAGCCACTCACCCAGCGCCCGATCAGTTCGCGGTCCTTGAGGAAGAAGAACACCAGGATCGGCACCAGCACCAGGTAGATCATGGCATTGACCAGCAACGGCAGGCTCGACAGCGAGAAGGTCAGCGCCCACTGGCCAAACTTGCCGATTTCGCCACGTACCGACTCGATGGCATGCAGCACCTGCTCGTCCGACACCAGGTGCGGGTAGCGCTCGGGCAGCAGCAAAAGCAGCGACTGCCACTTACCGAGCATGCCCGGCAGCTCGTTGAACAGGGTAATAAGCTGGTGCCACAGCAGCGGCACCAGCACCAGCATGAACAGCGCCAGCGCACCCATGAACAGGGCGAACACCAACATTACCGCCAGCCGCGTCGGTACCCGCACACGCTCCAGGGCGTTGACCAGGCCCTGCATCAAGAACGCCAGCACCATACCCGCCAGCACGGGCGCGAGCATGCCGCCCAAGGTAAGAACAGCCGTGAAAGCCAGAAACAGAAGGACCGCCAGCACCACTGCTTCTTCATCGGAGAAGTAGCGCTGCATCCAGTCGCGAAGCACTTTGAACATTGACGATCCTTGGTAAAGACTCAGGCCTTGCGCAGCCAGTAAGTGTAGGTGCCGGCCTCGGCCGTTTCACGCAGCAGGGTATGACCGGCCAACTGGGCGAAAGTGCGGAAGTCACGCTGCGACCCGGCATCCGTGGCGATCACCTTGAGTACCGCGCCACTGGCAAGGCGATTGAGCTCCATCTTGGCTTTGAGCAGCGGCAAAGGGCAATTCAGCCCGCTGGCGTCCAGTTCGGCATCGCAGGTCAGGGTGTCACTCATCGCAGGGTCTCCAAAGGCGTTGCCAGACTGCTTGCTGACAGGGTCGGCTAGGATAGCGCCACTGGTCGCCAACGTGTGAGCCCGCTACAGTAGGTATCTTTGACCGACGCGAGCTTCATGCATGAATCTACTGCGCCCTACCCTGCTGACGCTGGCCTGCCTGATGGCCCTTCCCGGCCATGCTGACGACCTGCCATCACTGGGTGACGCCAGTTCCGCGATCGTTTCGCCGCAACAGGAGCACCAGCTGGGCCGCGCCTGGCTAAGCCTGCTGCGTGGCCAGGTCAACCAGCTGAACGACCCACAGCTCAAGGACTATGTCGAAACCAGCGTCTACAAACTGGCCGAAACCAGCCAGCTGCAGGACCGGCGCCTGGAATTCATCCTGATCGACAGCCGCGAGCTGAACGCCTTTGCCGCCCCGGGTGGCATTGTCGGGGTCAACGGCGGGCTGTTCCTCAACGCCCAGACCGAAGGCGAGTACGCCTCGGTACTGGCGCACGAACTGGCGCACTTGTCGCAGCGCCACTTCGCCCGAGGCGTCGAGGCGCAGCAGCGCATGCAGCTGCCGATGATGGCGGCGTTGCTGGCCGGTATCGTGCTGGCCGCCGGTGGCGCCGGCGATGCGGGCATCGGCATGATTGCCGGTACCCAGGCGGCGGCGATCCAGGAACAGCGCCGGTTCTCACGCCAGAACGAACAGGAAGCCGACCGTATCGGTATCCAGAACCTGGAAAAGGCTGGCTACGACCCGCGCAACATGCCGACCATGTTCGAGCGCCTGGCACGCCAGTATCGCTATGACGCCAAGCCGCCTGAATTCCTGCTGACCCACCCTGTGACCGAATCCCGTATCGCCGATACCCGCAACCGGGCCGACCAGGCGCCCAAGGGCGGCATTGAAGACAGCATGCGCTACCAGCTGATTCGCGCCCGGGTGGCGCTGACCTACGAAGGCACACCAGGGCTTGCCGCCAAGCGCTTCCGTGCCCAGCTGGACGAAGACCCGAAACTGGACGCCGCGCGTTACGGCCTGGCCTTGGCTCAGATCAAAGGCGGGCAGCTGAACGAAGCGCGTGAAATGCTCAAGCCGCTACTGGCCAAGGCACCCAACGACATCACCTACAACCTGGCGCAGATCGACCTGGACATCACCAACAACCGCCTGGCCGACGCCCAGCAGCGGGCCGAACGGATGCAGGGGCTGTATCCGGGCAACTACCCGCTGAAACAGGTCCGCGCCGATTTGCTGGTGAAGCAGAACAAGCCTGCCGAAGCGGAGAAGGTGCTCAACGAACTGGTCAAGAGCCGGCCGGATGACCCGGACGTGTGGTATGACATGGCTGAAGTGCGGGGCTTGTCGGGCAATACCATTGGCCTGCACCGCGCACGGGCCGAGTATTTCACCCTGGTGGGGGACTTTGACCAAGCGATCCAGCAATTGGATTACGCCAAGCGCCGGTCGGGCAGCAACTTCCCGCTGGCCTCGCAGATTGACCAGCGCCAGCGCGAGATCATGGAGCAGCAGCGCATGGTGCGGGAAATGATGGGGCGCTGAGGGCCATTCGCGGGCACGCCCGCGCCCACAGGGATCGCACCGCCTGCGAGCGCTGCGCTGTATCTGTGGGAGCGGGCGAGCCCGCGAAGAAGACGACGCGGTCTGTCGTCAGGCGTTACCGGACAGTTTCAGCCTTGCAGCCTGGGTAAAGTCCAGCATCCGGTTCAGCGGCTTGATCGCCTTGGGCACCAGCGCCGGGTCGACGAAAATCTCATCACCGCCATTACGCAAGCAGTGCAGCACGCGCTCCAGGGTATTCATCGCCATCCACGGGCAGTGCGCGCAGCTGCGGCAGGCCGCGCCATTGCCGGCAGTAGGCGCTTCGACGAATTCCTTGTCCGGGCACAGCTGCTGCATCTTGTAGAAGATGCCGCGATCGGTGGCGACGATGAAGGTCTTGTTCGGCAGGGTCTGCGCTGCCTTGATCAGCTGGCTGGTAGAACCCACCGCGTCGGCCAGTTCGATGACCGCTTCCGGCGACTCAGGGTGCACCAGGATCGCTGCGTCCGGGTACAGTGCCTTCATGTCGGCCAGCTGGCGCGATTTGAATTCTTCGTGAACGATGCAGGCACCGTCCCACAGCAACATGTCGGCACCGGTCTGCTTCTGGATGTAACGGCCCAGGTGCTGGTCCGGCCCCCAGATGATGGTCTCGCCGTTATCCATCAGGCTTTCGACGATTTCCAGCGCGCAGCTTGAAGTCACTACCCAATCGGCACGGGCCTTTACGGCAGCGGACGTGTTGGCGTAAACCACCACGGTGCGTTCAGGGTGCTGGTCGCAGAACGCAGAAAACTCTTCGACCGGGCAACCCAGGTCGAGCGAGCAGGTCGCCTCCAGGGTCGGCATCAGCACGCGCTTTTCCGGGGTGAGGATTTTTGCCGTTTCGCCCATGAAACGCACGCCAGCCACGATCACGGTCTCGGCCGGATGGTTCTTGCCGAAGCGGGCCATTTCCAGCGAGTCGGACACGCAGCCGCCGGTTTCTTCAGCCAGCGCCTGGATGACCGGGTCGCAGTAATAGTGGGCAACCAGCACTGCGTTCTGGGCCTTGAGCTCGGCAGCGATGGCCGCACGGTATTCGGCCTCCTGCTCGGCTGTCAGCGGGTTGGGCTGCTTGGCGTCGAGGTGGGCCTGAACCAACAGGCGTTCGGAAATCTGGGTCATGATCGCTGGACCTGCAGGCGCGCGTGCGCGTCAAATCGAGTGTATCACCCGGCCCTGACAGATCGGCTAAGGGCGCCGGACGGCATACTGCCCGCCACGGCCCTCTGCGGGCACGGATTATTATCGGAGGCCGAAGGCTACAGACAATCCAGCGATTACTAAAGTGGTTTTTGTGTTGCCTGTGCCGGCGACAGGGCCAGCACAGGCAGAACCAATCAACCCTGCGGCGACAACGCGGCCAGGTGCGCCGCCATCAGCATGGCGAACTCTTCCACGGTCATTTTCCTGCCGTTGAAGTCAACCATGCCATCGGCATAGTGCAGGCTGCTCACCACATCATTACCTTCGACAGTCGCCATGCCACTCTGCAGCGCCATCATGCCAACCATCTCCCCGGCCTGGCTGGACTGCATGGCAATCGCCTGAGCGTCAGTCTGACCATCCAGCAGCGCCTGCAAGGTCGCCAGGTCACCCATCATCGACTTGGACAACGACAGCTTGCTCTTCACCTCGGTGATCATCTGCTTGCTCAACTGGTCCGGCGGCAGGTCGAAGCTGGACGGGGCGGCAAAGTCCATCGACAGGTTGAAGCGGCTCTCGCCATTGGCGGTCTTGAACGACAGATTTTCAATCGCCACCTTGGGCCTGGCGGCGAGCAGCTTCTGCAGATCACCCTGGAAACGGGCCTTCTCGGCGTCGTCCATCTGGATTTGCGGCACCGGCTGGCCGGCGGCGGCGGCGGCCTCGAACTCCGCCAGATGCGCCTGGTACCACTTCGACAATGCCTGCAGTGCCGGTGCATTGACCGAAGTAATGCTCACCGCCATCTGTGCCTTACCCACTGCACGGCCATCCCAGGTGATGTCGCCAACCTTGTACTCCACGCGACCGCCCACGGTATCCGGACCATCAAGGGTTTGCAGGGCATTTTGCTCGAAGCCCTTGATCAGCATTACCTGCTGTTTGGGCCCCAGGGTGACCTTGGTTTCAGCCAGCGCCAGGTCGGCATTACCGACATAGATGGCGTCGTGCGCGGTGGCTGCCAGGTTACCGCCAAGCTTCAGGCCTTTGAGCTCGAACGTGGCAGGCGGCTGGTCGTCATGCACCAGTTTCATCACGAAACGATCGGCCTGGCCGTGGAATTTCGAAGCCTTGCCTTCCTTGTCGCCACTGACCTCCAGCTGCATGCCCGAGAAGTCGAGGCTGTTGCCATCCGCTTCGTCGAACTTGACCGGCGCCAGCCGAACCTGGCTGACCACATTACCGCCGTAGCCCAGGCTGGTTTGGGCGCTGACGGGCGCCTGCTCACCCGCTGCGGCAAACCACGGTGCGGTGGCTTCGTCCTTTTGCAAACTACTGTTGCTGACCGCCAGCACCGGCATCAGCTTGAACGCCTTGACCCGTGACCAGGGGAACGGGCCGTGCTCGATCTGGTCGGTCACGCCCACGTCGAAACTCAACACCTCGCCGTCACCCACGTTGATGTCGCGTGCTTTCAGGCGGTACTGGGCGGTACTGCTGAAGAAATGCTGCTCCAGCGACACCCGCTCGATGCTCATGCTGCCACCGGTGGTCACCAGGGCTTTCTTCAGCTCGGCGTTGCTGCGGGCAAGGGCATTGTCCAGCTCGGCCGGCAGCTGCTTGCCGGTGTACCAGGCGCCAGCGGTGGTTGCGACGGCAATGGCGATAGCCAGGCCGGAAAGGATGCCAACTGATTTCTTCATGAATAGAACCGAATGCTGTCCGTAAGGGCTTGTTGGGCGATCAACGCCCACGCTGCGAAGATTACCACTGCAACAGGTACACAGGCGGGTGCGGATCGAGAAATGGCATTTTTGGGAAGCGTCTGACACCCAGCCCATGGACGATGCCCAATCGTTAATTTTTACGAACATTCAAATTGATCACAACCGCAAAAAACCGCGCAAAAACCGAACAAAACAGCCTTTAAATCGATAAAAGTTTCAATTCAGTAACATCTTGTCATGTTTAACTTGACACCCACCTACCCATCGTTTTTTATTTTCACCACTTTGCGCGCCCCCCGCGCCTTCCGCCGCTCCAACATAAAAGGTGAACAACATGGAGCCCACCCGCTCGCCCTTGCCGCATGCGCAATACACCGTGCCCGCCGTTTACGCCCAGCAGCAGGAGCCATGCCAGCATGCAGCATGACCACAGCGCTACCGGCAACGGCCAACTTCGCAAAACCCTGCGTCTCTGGCATGTGATCATCATCGGCCTGGCCTACCTGACACCGATGACCGTGTTCGACACCTTCGGCATCGTGAGCGGGATTACCGCCGGCCACGTACCCAGCGCCTACATCCTGGCGCTGGCCGGCATCCTGTTCACCGCCGTGAGCTATGGCACCCTGGTAAAGCGCTTCCCGCAGTCAGGCTCGGCCTACACCTACACCCAACGCGCCATCAACCCGCATGTAGGCTTTCTGGTCGGCTGGTCGTCGCTGCTGGATTACCTGCTGCTGCCGATGGTCAACGCGTTGCTGGCCAAGCTTTACCTCTCGGCCATGTTCCCGGAAGTACCAGAGTGGATGTGGGTGGCCGGCTTCGTCACCCTGATCAGCCTGATCAACATGCGCAGCGTGAACCTGGTGGCGCACTTCAACCTGTTGTTCGTGGGCGTGCAGGTAGCGATCATCGCGGTGTTCATCTACCTGTGCGTGCGCGGCCTGGACCACGGTGAAGGGCTGGGTACCGCCTGGAGCCTGGTCCCCTTCGGCGACAGCCAGACCCAGTTCAGCGCCCTGGCCGCTGGCGCGACCATCCTGTGCTTCTCGTTCCTGGGCTTTGACGCGGTTACCTGCCTGTCCGAGGAAACCCGCGATCCGAGCAAGACCATCCCACGTGCCATTTTCCTCACTGCGCTGATCGGCGGCGTGGTGTTCATCACCGTGTCGTACTTCATCCAGGCTTATTTCCCGACCATGGCGCGCTTCCACGACCATGAAGCGGCCCTGCCGGAAATCGCCCTGTACGTGGGTGGCAAACTGTTCCAGTCGATTTTCATCGCCTGTACCGTGATCAACACCATCGCCTCTGGCCTGGCCTCGCAAACCAGCGTGTCGCGCCTGCTGTACGTCATGGGCCGTGACAACGTGATCCCGGCCAGCGTCTTCGCCCGCCTGCATTCACGCTACAAGACGCCCGTGCTGAACATTGCGGTAGTGGGGCTGATTTCGCTGTCGGCAATCTTCTTCGACCTGGTGACCGCCACCTCGATCATCAACTTCGGCGCCCTGGTCGCGTTCAGCTTCGTCAACCTGTCGGTGATCAACCACTGCTACCTGCGCGAAGGCAACCGCAAAGGCCTGGCCAACCAGCTGAAATACCTGGTACTGCCGACCGTCGGCTTCTGCATCATCGTCTCGCTGTGGCTGGACCTGAATGCGCATTCGCTGATGTTTGGCGGCATCTGGGCTGCGCTCGGGCTGTTCTACCTGGGCTGGCTGACCAAAGCCTTCCGGTCGGCACCGCCCAACTACGTCGCCGAATGACCCACGCTGCCAACAACGCCCGCGCCTGACCGCGGGCGTTGTACTTGCTCGAAAAGGAAAGCCCTCATGCCGCTGCGTCGCCTCTCCATCCAATGGAAGATCACCCTGCTCGCCGGCTTGTGCCTGCTGGCCATCGTCGCCTTGCTGGTGGCCACATCGCTGACCCAGGCACAACGCAGTGCCGCGCTGGTCAACCAGGCCAACACCGCCATGCTCGACAGCAGCGCCCGCCAGCGCCTGCAGGCCCATGCCGAAACCCAGGCCCTGCGTATCCAGCGCTACTTCATGGACGCTTACCAGTACGGCAATGGCTTTGCCCGCCTGGTACAAGTTCTGAAAGCCCGTGGCGGCAGTGACCTGCGCGCCGAGCTGACCCGCCAGGCGCGTGCCAGCCTGGCCGGCAACCCGGACGTGATCGGCCTGTACCTCGTGTTCCGGCCCAACGCGCTGGATCAGCAGGACAGCCAGTTCGTCGGCCAGGATGCCGCAGGCAGCAACGACAGCGGGCGCTTCTCGCTGTACTGGTCGCAGCCCAGCCCCGGCGCACTGGAACGTGAGGCCATGCCGGAATCGATGCTCGGCGACGCCAGCATCGGCAGCAACGGCGCGGCGAAGAACCGCTGGCTGACCTGCCCGCAGGACACTGCCAAAACGTGCATGCTCGAGCCGTATCTGGACGACGTCAACGGCCGCCAGGTGCTGATGACCAGCATCGCCCTGCCGCTGCTGGAGCACGGCAAGGTAATCGGCGTGGTGGGCCTGGACATTGGCCTTGCCAACCTCCAGCAACTGAGCGTGGAGGGCCGCCGCGAACTGTTCGATGGCCAGGGCCAGGTGAGTATCGCCAGCGCTGCCGGCCTGCTGGCAGGCAACAGCCGCGACGACAGCGCGCTCGGCCAGCCCATGGACAAGGCGGTAGCCGACGGCCTGCTGCGCGTGGCCCACCCCTTCACGCCTATCCCTGACGCAGCCCCGTGGCAGGTTTTGCTGGAGCTGCCGGAAAGCGTGCTGCAGGCACCCGCCGTGGCCCTCAATCAACGCCTGGACGCACACAACCAAAGCGCCAACCTCACCAGCCTGCTGATCGGCCTTGGCGCGGCGGTGGTGGGTTTGCTGCTGGTATGGCTGACCGCACGCGGCGTTACCCGGCCCATCCTGGCCGTGGCTGCGCGCCTGAAAGACATCGCCAGCGGCGAAGGCGACCTGACCCGCCGCCTGGAATACGCCCGCGACGACGAACTGGGCCAGCTCACGGGGTGGTTCAACCGCTTCCTCGACAAGCTGCAGCCGATCATCGCCCAGGTCAAAGGCTCGTTGCTGGAGGCCCGCAGCACCGCCGACCAGTCAGCCGCCATTGCCAGCCAGACCAGCAACGGCATGCAACAGCAGCACCGCGAAATCGAGCAGGTGGCCACGGCTGCCAACGAGATGAGCGCCACCGCCCTGGATGTCGCCCACAACGCCTCGCAGGCGGCTCAGGCCGCGCGCGCCGCCGACCAGGCCAGCCGCGAAGGCCTGCAGCTGATCGACAGCACCCGCCAGGGCATCGACCGCCTGGCTGCCGGCATGGACACCGCCATGGACGAGGCACGTGCCCTGCAAGACCGCAGCGGGCAGATCGGTACGGTGCTGGAAGTGATCCGCACCATCGCCGAGCAGACCAACCTGCTGGCGCTGAATGCCGCCATCGAAGCGGCCCGTGCTGGCGAGGCCGGGCGCGGTTTTGCCGTGGTCGCCGATGAAGTACGCGGGCTGGCCCAGCGCACGCAGGTGTCGGTGGAGGAGATTCGCCAGGTCATCGAAGGCTTGCAGCAAGGCACCCAGGATGTCGTGGGCGCCATGCACGAGGGCCAGCGCCAGGCACAGGACAGCGCAACGCGCATGGAACAGGCGCTACCGGCACTGCAGCGCATTGGCGAAGCGGTGACCGTGATCAGCGACATGAACCTGCAGATTGCCTCGGCCGCGGAAGAACAGAGCGCGGTGGCTGAGGAAGTGAACCGCAACGTAGCCGGTATTCGGGATGTGACCGAGTCGCTGGCGGGCCAGGCCGACGAATCGGCCCGCATCAGCCAGGCACTGAACCGGCTGGCCAATCAACAACAGGCGCTGATGGAGCAATTCCGCGTCTAGCCTGTAAGGGCCAATGCGCCTTCTTCGCGGGCTTGCCCGCGAAGAGGCCCCTGCAGACACCACAGCATTATCGTTTTCCAGAGCACAATTCATGCAAACCGCAACCCGATCCACCTTTTTCGACATCACCAGCGAACAGGGCCTGTTACGCACCTCGATTGCCGTCACCCTGTTCATCGCCAGCATCGGTATCGCCTTCGGCGTGGCCTCTGGCTCCTACTCCATCGTCTTCGACGGCGTCTATTCGCTGGTCGATGCCAGCATGAGTGGCCTGTCGCTCGTTGTGGTCAAACTGATCACCTCGCACACCACCAGCGTGCAGATGTCACGCAAGCTGCGCGAGCGCTTCACCATGGGTTTCTGGCACCTGGAACCCATGGTGCTGGCACTGAACGGCATTCTGCTCAGCGGCGTGGCCATCTACGCACTGATCAACGCCGTCAGCAGCCTGCTGCAAGGCGGCCGTCACCTCGAATTCGGCATTGCCATGATCTATGCGGTGCTGACCGTGATCACCTGCGTGACCATCGCCGTGATCGAAGCCCGCGCCAACCGCAAGCTGAAATCAGACTTCGTGCGCATGGACGTCAAGGGCTGGGTGATGTCGGCCAGCATCACCGCCGCGCTGCTGATTGCGTTCTGCTTTGGTTACGCGGTGCAGGGCACGTCGCTGGAGTGGGTATCACCGTACATCGACCCGGCCGTGCTGGCGCTGGTGTGCCTGGTAATCGTGCCGTTGCCGATGTCGGTGGTGCGTCAGGCGCTGTCAGAAATATTTCTGGTCACCCCTGGCGACCTCAAGCTGCACGTGGATGAAGTGGCCAAGGCTTTCGTTGCCCGCCACGGGCTGCAGTCATACCGCGCCTATGTGGCCAAGGTCGGGCGCTCGCGGGAGATCGAGCTGTACTTCATCGTGCCAAAGGCCATGGCGGCGAAGACCATCGATGAATGGGACGCATGGCGCAACGAGATTGGTGATGCCGTCGGTGGCGAAGGGCCGGACCGCTGGCTGACGGTGGTGTTCACCGGGGATCCGGAGTGGGCTGAGTAAGCTGGGAGCGCATGACGCGCTGAGGACGAAAAAGCCCGCGACCGTTGCCGGTAGCGGGCTTTGACGTATTGAGTATGGTGGGTCGTGTAGGATTCGAACCTACGACCAATTGGTTAAAAGCCAACTGCTCTACCAACTGAGCTAACGACCCGTTGGATGGCGCGTATAATACTGATTTCTAACGGGAAATCAACACTTCATCAAAGGATTTTTGTCAAACATACCGTGTCGGGTCTTCTACACCGGCTGCCTTGAAGCCATCTGCACGCAGGCGGCAGCTGTCACATTTACCACAGGCACGGCCTTCATCGTCGGCCTGATAGCAGGAAACAGTCAAACTGTAGTCCACACCGCGGGCGATACCAGCCTGCACGATCTGCGCCTTGCTCATGTTCTGCAGCGGCGCCTGAATGCGGAAGCCCTGCCCTTCTACGCCCGCTTTGGTCGCCAGGTTGGCCATACGCTCGAAGGCCTCGACGAACTCGGGGCGGCAATCCGGGTAGCCGGAGTAATCCACGGCATTGACGCCGATAAAGATATCCCGCGCCTCCAGCACTTCCGCCCAACCCAACGCCAGTGACAGAAACACGGTGTTCCGGGCCGGCACGTAGGTGACCGGGATACCTTCACTGGGGGCTTCCGGCACGTCAATGCTGCTGTCGGTCAACGCCGAACCACCAATACCGTCGAGGTTAAGGCCAATCACCTTGTGCTCGACCGCACCCAGGTCGCGAGCCACGCGTGCGGCTGCGTTCAGCTCGGCACGGTGGCGCTGGCCGTAGTCGAAGCTCATGGTGTAGCAGCTATAGCCTTCTGCTTTGGCCATGGCGACCACGGTGGCGGAGTCCAGGCCGCCGGACAACAGGATTACTGCGCGCTTTTCTGTCATGTGTACTTGCTCCTCAATCAACGTCCGGGTTCGTCGTTCCACAGCAGCTTGTGCAACTGCAACTGGAAGCGTACAGGCAGGTTGTCCGCGACGATCCAGTCTGCCAGGTCGCTGGCATTCACCTGATGGTGGCTCGGCGAGAACAACACCTCGCCGGCACGCTCGGCCAGGTTGTACTGGATCAGCTTGGACACCGCCCAGTCGTAGTCCTCTCGGGAACAGATAACGAACTTGACCTGGTCATTGCGGGTCAGCAGCTCGATGTTCTCGTAGCGGTTACGGTGCGACTCCTCAGAGCCCGGGGTCTTCAGGTCGACTACGCGGCTAACGCGCGTGTCGGTGCCAGCGATATCCAGCGCGCCGCTGGTTTCCAGCGACACCTCGTAACCGGCGTCACACAGGCGCTGCAGCAACGGCAAGGCATTCGGCTGGGCCAATGGCTCGCCGCCGGTGACACAGACATAACGGGGCTTGAAGCTGGCAACCTGCTCAAGGATAGAATCGAGGGTGCGAATGGTGCCGCCGGTGAAGGCATAGGCACTGTCGCAGTACTGGCAGCGCAGGGGGCAACCGGTGAGGCGCACGAAAACCGTGGGCAGCCCAGCCGTTCGCGTTTCACCCTGCAAAGAGTAAAAGACTTCGGTGATGCGTAGTGTGTCTTGCATGCTCGCCACGGGCGTGACAGCTAAACAGGCTGTCCGCCTCCGTCAGGCACTGTCGCGGACTCGACATAGCGTTATCCGCGGCAGCGTGTTTACGAAAAAAGGGCATTGATTCTAACGAAAAAACCCGCGACTGGCGCGGGTTTCTTTCGAAAGGTACAGCTACAGCGCTTAGAGCTTCTGCAGGTCACGCTGAGCCAGTTGCGCGGCGGAGGTGCCGGGGTACTGGGTGATGACCTGTTGCAGGATGCCCTTGACCTTGTCGGTGTGCCCCATGCGACGCTCGACATCGGCCAGCTTATAGAGCGAATCCGGCACTTTGCTGTGTTTCGGGTACTTCTGGCTGACCTGGGCAAAGGCCTGGCTGGCACCTTGCAGGTCGCCCTTGGCCAGGTTCACTTCACCCAACCAGTACTGGGCATTGCCGGCGTACTGGCTGTTGGGGTATTTGCGCAGGAAGGCATTGAACGCCTGGCTGGCCTTGTCGAAGTCTTTCTGCTTGATCAGGTCGAAAGCGGCATCGTAGTAGAGCTTTTCTTTCGCCGGATCACCGGGCTCGCTACTGGCGGCCGGTTGTTGCGCAGCAGCACCTGCTGCTGCATCGGGGGCGGTATTGGAAGCACCACCACCGGAGGAATTGTCAGGGGTTGCGGCAGGCGCAGCGCCACTGTTGATGCGACGGTCCAGGTCCTGGTATCGCTCCAGGTTTTCCTGCTTCATGCGCGACACATCGTTTTGCAGCTCTTCGATGATGCCTTGCTGGCGGGAAAGCTGATCCTGCATCTGTTGCAGCTGCATGAACAGCTGGCCCTGTGCAGAGGCAGGGGCCGAAGCCCCCGACCCGGCATAGGCGCCGCTCGTGCCATAACCCGCAGGCGGATAAGCGCCTGCGTTGTCATCTACTACAGGGACCTCAGCCCAGGCCGCGAGCGGCAGGCTGAGTGCGAGGACGGTTACTACACGGCGGCACATACGCATAAGAACTTACTTACGCAGTTCTACGCGACGGTTCTGAGCCCAGGACTGCTCGTCGTTGCCGGTGGCAACTGGACGCTCTTCGCCGTAGGAAACCAGTTCCAGCTGAGCAGGGGAAACGCCCTGCAGAACCAGGTAGCGCTGAACGGCTTTCGCACGACGCTCACCCAGAGCCATGTTGTACTCGCGGGTGCCGCGCTCGTCGGTGTTGCCTTCCAGAACAACGCGGTTGCCGTTGGCTTTCAGGTCCTTGGCGTGAACGTCCAGAGCGCGCATGGCTTCTGGCTTCAGGTCCGAGCTGTCGTATTCGAAGTAGAAGGTGGTGATTGCGCGCAGGGCAGCTTCTTCGCTCAGGGAGCCGTCAACTGCGCCAGTGTTGGCACCGTAGCCAGCGTTCGGGTCTACAGCAGCGCCTTCGCCTGCATTGTCACCGCCCTTCGAGGAGCAACCTACAGCTACGGCCATGGCCAGAGCCAGCGCAGCAAATTTACCAAACTTCAGCATTTCCATCGTGAAACTCCTAATGAAACCCCAGTGTGTTAAGCAAAACGTATTACGCCGCAATCAGTTCAGGTAAGGGGACCAGGACGGTTCTCTGACTTCGCCTTGAGCGGTAGGAAGTGGGAGCCTCACGCGGCCATTAAGCGACACGAGCATCAAGACTCCCCGGCCCTGCTGGCGGGTGGCGTAGATTAGCATGGTGCCGTTGGGCGCAACAGTGGGAGACTCATCAAGACTTGTTTCAGACAGAATCTTTACACTTCCGCGCTGCAAGTCCTGTGCCGCCACTTTAAAGTTGGTAAAGCCCTGTTGGCGATGGATCATCACCAAGGTTTTTTCGTCCGCCGAAAGTTTCGGGTTGGCGTTGTAGTTACCCACGAAGGTTACACGCTCGGCACCACCACCACCGACCGACTGTTTGTAGATCTGCGGTTTGCCGCCACGGTCGGAAGTGAAGTAAAGCGTGTTGCCATCTTTACCCCAGAATGGTTCGGTATTGATACCCGGGCCGGCGGTAACACGGCTGATCTGGCGCGATGCCACGTTCATCACGTAGATGTCCGGGTTGCCGTCTTTCGACAATACGAACGCCAGGCGCGAACCGTCCGGCGACCAGGCTGGCGCACCGTTCAGGCCTTCGAAGTTGGTCACCTGCTCGCGGCGGCCGGTATCGATGTTCTGGATGAAGATGCGCGGGCGCTTCTGCTCGAACGACACATAGGCGATACGCTTGCCATCCGGCGCAAAGCGCGGCGACAGGATCGGCTCACGCGATTGCAGCAGGGTAACTGCACGCGCACCGTCGTAGTCCGAACGCTGCAGGGTGTAGCGGGTGTTGTTGGTGGAGAAACGCTCGGCCGTCACGTACAGCATGCGGGTGGAGAACGCACCCTTGATGCCGGTGAGCTTCTCGAACGACTGGTCGGCAATGTAGTGCGCCATGTCGCGCAACTGGTCGGTGCTACCCGCGACGCTGCCGGTCAGCACTTGCTGCTCGGTAGCGACGTTGAACAGCGCGTACTGCACCTGCAGACGACCGCCTGCCGGCACGATGCTGCCCACCATCACGTACTGTGCACCCAGCGCTTTCCAGTCGCGGAAGATCACTTCGCTGGCCTGCGACGGCTGGCTGATCATGTTCTGCCGCGGAATTGGCGAGTAGTAGCCAGAGTTGCGCAGGTCGTTGCCGATGATATCGGCAATGTCTTCTGGCAACACGCTGCCGCCCTGCAGACCGAACGGCACCACCGCGATCGGGGTTGCCCGGTCGCTGCCGCTGGTGACCAGGATGTTCTTTTCCTCTGCCACAGCCATGCCTGCCACGCAGCACAGCATGACCAGCAGTCCTCTAAGACGTTTAATCACAACGCTAGATCCTCAGGTGTAAATGTCATCTTGAACGAACGATATTGGTTGAAATCGCTCGGCTTCATACCCTGCATCTCGGTCAAACGACCAATGTTCTTCACCGCAGCCACCGCCGAACTGTCGTACGGGCCGTCACCACTGGAACGGGCCACGCTGACACTGGTGATGGTACCGTCCGGCAACATGTTGATCTGCAGGACCACCGTCATGCCCTTGCGCGCGGAAGGCGGACGCGCCCAGCCTTCGGCCGCTCGCATGCGGATCAGGTCGTCGAAGTCGCCGGCCACCTGGTCACCCTGCTCGTCGGCCAGCGCTTGCTGCCGCTCGGTGGTGTCGGACAACAGCTCGGCCAGGGCCTGCGCTTTTTTGTCTTCTGCCGCCTTGCGGGCCGCTTCCTGTGCCTTTTTCTTCTGGGCGTCTGCAGCGGCCTTTTTCTTGGCCTCTTCAGCAGCCTTCTTCTTCGCGTCCTCGGCCGCCGCTTTCTTCTTGGCGTCCTCGGCTGCTTTCTTCTTGGCCTCTTCGGCTGCCTTTTTCTTGGCGTCCTCGGCGGCTTGTTTCTTCGCCTCTTCAGCGGCCTCTTTCTTGGCCTCTTCTTCGGCTTTTTTCTTGGCTTCTTCCTCGGCCTTCTTCTTGGCGATGTCGGCCTGCTGCTTCTCGGCGGCCTTCTTCGCCTCGTCGGCCTTCTTGGCTTCGGCGGCTTTCTTGGCCTCGGCAGCCTTGGCGGCTTCAGCGGCCTTGGCAGCGTCCTCGGCTTTTTTCGCCTCGGCGGCTTCGCGGGCCTCTTCGGCCTTTTGAGCAGCGTCGGCTTTCTTTTGTTCCGCGGCCTTCACGGCCTCCTGCTCGACCTTCTTCTGCTCCAGCTGCTCGACCTCGGTCTGGCGCGAAGCCGTTTTCTTCGCTTCCCCGGCAATCTTCTGATTGGTCTGGGTAGTCGCCTGGCTCTTGGACTTGAGCTGGTACAGGGTAGCCTGAACAATCGGCTTGGATGGCGGCAGCTCAGGCGTCATGGCAAAACTGACGAACAGCAGGGCGAACACCAACACATGCAGGCCGATGGCCCAGACACTGGGCCAGAAGTAGCTTTCCGAGGCGGATGGCTCTCGCTGTTGCATCAGGGCGCCTCGGTAATCAGGCCAACGTTACCGACACCGGCCTTCTGCAACCCGCCCATGGCACCCATGACCGCGCCATAGTCGACAGCCTTGTCGCCACGAATGAACACCTGGGTCTGCTTGCCCTGGTCACGACCGGCAGCAATGATCTTGGTCACGGCGTCGGTCATGGCGGGCAAGGTCATGGCCTTGTCCATCTGCTTGTCGGTATCGACTTCGCTGCCGAGGTTCCAGTAATAGGTTTTATCGGCCTTGATGGAGATGGTGAGGATCTGGACGTTGTTGTCCTGCGGCAAGGCTTCGCTGGAAACCTTGGGCAAGTCGACCTTCACGCCCTGGTTGAGCATGGGCGCCGTCACCATGAAGATGACCAGCAGCACCAGCATCACGTCGATGTAGGGCACCACGTTCATCTCGGCGACGGGCTTGCGTTTGTGGCGAACTCGGGCCATGGGCTTCTACCTGATTACTCTTCGCTGGTGTGCACTTTGCGGTGCAGGATCGCCTGGAACTCGTCGGCGAAGGTGTAGTAACGACCGATCAGCACTTCACTGCGCGCGGCGAAACGGTTGTAGGCGATGACCGCCGGGATTGCCGCGAACAGGCCGATGGCAGTGGCGATCAGCGCTTCGGCGATACCCGGGGCCACGGTGGCCAGGGTGGCCTGCTGGGCGCTGGCCAGGCCACGGAAGGAGTTCATGATGCCCCATACGGTACCGAACAGGCCGATGTACGGGCTGGTCGAACCGACGGTGGCCAGGAATGGCAGGCTCTGCTCGAGTTTTTCTTCCTCGCGCGAAATGGCCACGCGCATGGCACGGCCAACGCCTTCCATGACCGCATCCGGGTCAACACCCGGCTGCTGGCGCAGGCGCGAGAACTCCTTGAAGCCGGCACGGAAAACCTGCTCTACACCGGAGTCCGGGTCTGGGTTGCTGCCTGCCTGGCGGTACAGCTTGGACAGGTCGATGCCCGACCAGAAGCGCTCCTCGAAGGCATCCAGCGCACGACGACCGGCGCGCAGCATGGTGCTGCGCTGGAAGATCATGATCCATGAAGTGACCGAGGCGGCCACCAGGGTCAGCATTACCAGCTGTACCACCACGCTGGCATTGCTGACCAGACTCCACATGGAGGTATGGTCGACGACGTTAGCTTCCACGCTTATTCTCCTGCATTCGATTGATTACCCGAGCCGTCCGCCGCAAAGGCGTCGCGCAGCTGGGGGGGTATGGCTCGGGGTTTGAAAGTGTCGGCGCGCACGGCGGCCACCAGGAACTGCCCTTCGCAAAGCAGCGTTTCATCCTTTTCCCGCCAGACCTGCTGCACGAAACGCAGGCTGGCGCGATTGAGTTCAAGTACTTGCGCGGTTACCCGCAATTCGTCATCCAGCCGCGCCGGCGCGTGATAGCGCGCTTCGCTGGAATGGACCACGAACAGCAGGTTGTCTTCGGCCAGTTGCGACTGGGAAAAGCCCAGGTGCCGCAGGCGTTCGGTGCGCGCGCGCTCCATGAATTTCAGGTAGTTGACGTAATACACCACGCCGCCCGCATCGGTATCTTCGTAATAGACGCGACAACGGTGTGCGAACGGTTCGAGCTGATTTTGCGCGCGCATACTCTAGTGCTTACTCCTCAGCTTGCCAATCCGCTGTGGCAACTGTTTTTTCTTCATTAATGTCTGATTGCCAGCGCACCCTGGGCATGCCAGCGGTAGGACCACGAAAAGTCGCATTCGATCTGTCATTCATCACCTGGTTCTGAAAAATCACCGCCCTCCCCCAAGCGCCCGGGAATATTCAGGCCAAAGTGCAGATAGGCATGCCGGGTAACAACGCGGCCGCGCGGCGTGCGCATGATATAGCCCTGCTGGATCAGGTACGGTTCGAGCACATCCTCGATGGTGTGGCGCTCTTCGCTGATCGCCGCCGCTAGGTTGTCCACGCCTACCGGGCCACCATCGAACTTCTCGATCATGGTCAACAGCAGGCGGCGGTCGGAATGGTCGAAACCGCGCTCGTCGACGTCCAGCAGGTTCAGCGCCATGTCGGCCACGGCCTTGGTGATCTGGCCCTTGCCGCGCACCTCGGCGTAGTCGCGCACGCGGCGCAACAGGCGGTTGGCGATACGTGGCGTGCCACGGGCACGACGGGCAATTTCGTACGCGCCCTGATCTTCGATGACCAGGCCAAGGATGTTCGCCGAACGGCTAACGATGGTGGCCAGGTCTTTGTCGCTGTAGAACTCCAGACGCTGCACGATACCGAAGCGGTCACGCAGCGGGTTGGTGAGCATGCCGGCACGAGTAGTCGCGCCGACCAAGGTAAACGGCGGCAGGTCGAGCTTGATCGAACGGGCGGCCGGGCCTTCGCCGATCATGATGTCGAGCTGGAAGTCCTCCATGGCCGGGTACAGCACCTCTTCGACGACCGGTGACAGCCGGTGGATCTCGTCGATGAACAGGACGTCGTGCGGTTCGAGGTTGGTCAGCATGGCCGCCAGGTCACCTGGACGCTCAAGGATCGGGCCCGAGGTGCTTTTGACCGAAACGCCCATTTCCTGGGCGATGATGTTGGCCAACGTGGTCTTGCCCAACCCGGGCGGTCCAAAGATCAGCGTGTGGTCGAGCGACTCGTTGCGCCCACGAGCGGCCTGGATGAACAGGGCCATCTGCTCGCGCACGACCGGCTGGCCGATGTACTCGTCCAGGCGCAGCGGGCGAATCGCCCGGTCCTGGACTTCTTCACGGTCGCGGCCACTGGCGGCGATCAGGCGGTCGGCTTCGATCACTTGGTAATCATCCCTTTCAGGCTGCGGCGGATCAGTTCTTCACTGCTCAGACCTGCCTTGTCCTTGATCGCGGCGATTGCCTTGCTGGCTTCCTGCGGCTTGTAGCCCAGCGAGACCAGCGCGCTGACCGCATCGGCCTCGGCAGTGGACTCGCTGGCGAGCGGCAATGGCCCATCGGACACCAGGGTGAACATGGCTGGCGAAGTTTCCCAGGCCTTGAAGCGGTCTTTGAGCTCGACCAGCAAGCGTTCGGCGGTTTTTTTGCCGACACCGGGCACGCGCACCAAGGCCGAAGTATCCTGGGCTTGCACGCAACGCACCAGTTCGTCGACTTCGAGGCCGGACATCAGCGCCAACGCCAGCTTCGGGCCCACGCCGTTGAGGCGGATGAGCTCCCGGAACAGCTCGCGCTCGCGCTTTTCGGCAAAGCCATATAGCAGGTGAGCATCTTCGCGCACCACCAGATGAGTGTGCACGGTGACGCTTTCGCCCACCTTGGGCAGACGGTACAGCGTGGTCATGGGAACTTCCAGTTCGTACCCAACGCCGTTGACGTCGATAATCAGGTGCGGCGGCTGTTTTTCCGCCAAGGTGCCGCGCAAACGTCCAATCACGTTCCGATCCTTCCTCTCGGGGAGCCGGTCAAAGACCGCTCAACCCTATCAGCAAATGCAGCGGGTGAACGCATCACCCGAACAAAATGTGTATCAGCGCATGAAGCGCCTACAGACGCAAGCGCCCGCCACGTCGCCGTGCCGTGCTCAGGCCATGCGGTACCAGGCTTGAACGGGTATGCGCATGGCACAAGGCGATGGCCAGCGCATCGGAGGCGTCAATCTGCGGCTTTTGCGTCAATTTCAACAGGTGCATGACCATCATCATCACCTGCTCCTTGTTAGCCCCACCGGTACCGGCTACCGCCTGCTTGACCTGGGTGGCGCTGTATTCGGCGATTTCCAGGCCGGCTTCGGCGGCCGCGACGATGGCCGCACCGCGGGCCTGGCCGAGCTTTAGCGCCGAGTCGGCGTTACGGGCCATGAACACCCGCTCGATGCCCATGGTGACCGGGCCGTGCTGGGCAATGATTTCACTGACACCACGAAAAACGATCTGCAGCCGCTCGTGCAACTCGCCGCTGCCGGTGCGGATACAGCCCGACGCCACGTACTCGCAACCACGGGCGGTTTGGCGTACCACGCCATAGCCGGTGATGCGTGAGCCGGGGTCGATACCAAGAATCAGAGTCATAGTGCCTGTTTGTTCAAAATGTACGGCCCTTTCGCGGGCAAGCCCGCTCCCACAAAGACCGCACGGCCCCTGTGGGAGCGGGCTTGCCCGCGAATAGGCCATCAAGGCCAACGAAAGAACCTTAGCCGAGGTTTTCCATGATCTCATCGGAAATCTGGGCATTGGAGTAGACGTTCTGCACGTCATCCAGGTCTTCGAGCATGTCAATCAGCTTGAGCACCTTTTCGGCACCCTCCTGGTCGAGCTCGGCGCTGGTGGTCGGCTGCATGACGATTTCTGCGTCAGCGGCCTTGAAACCCGCCTCTTCCAGGGCGTTGCGCACGGCATAGAAGCTGTTGAACGAGGTGAACACGTCGAACGAGCCGTCGTCGTTGGCCACAACGTCGTCGGCATCAGCCTCCATCGCTGCTTCCATCAACGCGTCTTCGTCCACGCCCGGCGCAAAGCTGATCTGGCCTTTGCGCTCGAACAGGTAGGCCACCGAACCGTCGGTACCCAGGTTGCCACCACACTTGGTGAAGGCATGACGCACGGCGGCGGCAGTACGGTTGCGGTTGTCGGTCATGGCTTCGACCATGATCGCCACGCCGCCCGGACCGTAACCTTCATAGCTGAGCTCTTCGACGTTATCGCTTTCGTTGGTGCCGGCACCCCGAGCCACGGCGCGATCGATGATGTCGCGGCTCATGTTGGCGCCCAGCGCCTTGTCCAGCGCCAGACGCAGGCGCGGGTTCGATGCCGGGTCAGCACCGCCTTGCTTGGCCGCAACGGTCAGTTCGCGGATCCACTTGGTGAAGATCTTGCCTCTCTTGGCATCCTGGCGCTCTTTGCGGTGCTTGATGTTCGCCCACTTGGAATGACCAGCCATAACGACTCCGAATCCTTTGTTTCACAAACAGCCCCGCCCCTGTACGGGGCGGGACGGAAAAATACCTGCGCCGAAACGCAAAGGCGCATCCATATGGATGCGCCCGGGACTGCTTACTCGACCTTGGTCTGCTCGCGCAGTCGAATGTGCAGCTCGCGCAGGGCCTTGGCGTCGACCATGCCAGGGGCCTGGGTCATGACGCATGCAGCGCTCTGGGTTTTCGGGAAGGCGATCACTTCACGGATCGACTGGGCGCCGGTCATCAGCATGACCAAACGGTCCAGGCCGAAGGCCAGGCCACCGTGAGGCGGAGCGCCGAACTTCAGGGCGTCGAGCAGGAAGCCGAACTTCTCTTCCTGTTCTTCTGCCTCGATACCCAGCAGACGGAATACCGCCTGTTGCATCTCTTTGCGGTGAATACGGATCGAACCGCCACCCAGTTCGGTACCGTTCAGAACCATATCGTAGGCACGCGACAGGGCTGTAGCCGGGTTGGCCTCGAGCTCTTCCGGGGTGCACTTCGGCGCGGTGAACGGGTGGTGCAGCGCGGTGAAGCTGCCGTCTTCGTTTTCTTCGAACATCGGGAAGTCGACGACCCACATCGGCGCCCACTCGCAGGTCAGCAGCTCGAAGTCGTGACCCAAGCGGATACGCAGCGCGCCCAGGGCTTCGCTGACCACCTTGAACTTGTCTGCACCGAAGAACACGATGTCGCCGTCTACGGCACCGACGCGGTCGAGGATGGTGTTGAGGTTGGCCTCAGGGATGTTCTTGACGATCGGCGACTGCAGGCCCTCGACGCCCTTGGCGCGCTCGTTGACCTTGATGTAGGCCAGGCCCTTGGCACCGTAGATGCCGACGAACTTGGTGTACTCGTCGATCTTGCTGCGCGGCATGCTGGCACCGCCAGGCAGGCGCAGGGCGGTTACACGGCACTTAGGATCGTTGGCCGGGCCGGCGAACACTTTGAAGTCGACGTCTTTCAGCTGGTCGGCAACGTCGACCAGTTCCAGCGGGTTACGCAGGTCTGGCTTGTCGGAGCCGTAGCGGCGCATGGCTTCTTCGAAGGTCATGTGCGGGAATTCGCCGAACTCCAGGTCCAGCACTTCCTTGAACAGCTTGCGGATCATGCTTTCGGTCAGGCCCATGATCTCGCTTTCATCGAGGAAGCTGGTCTCGATGTCGATCTGGGTGAATTCCGGCTGACGGTCGGCACGCAGGTCTTCGTCACGGAAGCACTTGGCGATCTGGTAGTAGCGGTCGAAGCCGGCCACCATCAGCAGCTGCTTGAACAGCTGGGGCGACTGCGGCAGGGCGAAGAAGCTACCGGCGTGGGTACGGCTTGGCACCAGGTAGTCACGCGCACCTTCGGGCGTGGCACGGGTGAGGATCGGGGTTTCGACGTCGAGGAAGCCGTTTTCGTCGAGGAAGCGGCGGATGCTGCTGGTGATGCGCGAACGCAGGCGCAGCTTGTCGGCCATTTCCGGGCGACGCAGGTCGATGAAACGGTAGCGCAGGCGGGTTTCTTCGCCAACGTCGGAGTACTCGTTCAGCGGGAACGGCGGGGTTTCCGCTTCGTTGAGCACGTTCAGCTGGTAGCCGAGGATCTCGATGGCGCCGGAGGCCATGTTGGCATTCACCGCACCGTCTGGGCGCTTGCGCACCTTGCCGGTGATCTGCACGACGTATTCGCTGCGCACGCGGTCGGCGGCGGCGAAGGTTTCGGCGCGATCCGGGTCGAACACGACCTGGGCCATGCCTTCGCGGTCACGGATGTCGAGGAAGATCACCCCGCCGTGGTCGCGGCGACGATGGACCCAGCCGCAAAGGGTGACTTCCTGGCCGTCCAGGCTCTCGTTCAGTTGGCCGCAATAATGGCTGCGCATCATGATGGTGGTTTCGCTTCTCGTGATTCGTGTATTCGGTGGAGGCCTTGGCCGCCCGGAGGGCTAATACTGCAAGACCCGGTCACAGCATTCAACTCAGTCGGCCTTGTCGCCGCCTGCCAGATTCTTTTTTGCCCCGGTCTTGAAGTCGGTTTCGTACCAACCATTACCGCTCAGGCGGAAGCCTGGCACCGACAGCAGCTTTTTCAGCGCCGGGGCCTGACAGGCCGGGCAATCGGTCAGCGGCGCGGCGCTGATCTTCTGCAGCACTTCCATGCGGTGCTCGCAGGATGCACATTGATAGTCATAAAGGGGCATGGGTGTCTCTCGTCAACCACAACGCTGGCTGCCGGGGCAGCAAAAAGCGGGATTATATATGGTTAACAGGCACTGCGCAGCCCGCCCGGCGATCAGCGCACACTTGGCGGGTTTTGCAGCCAGGCGACGCAGATGACCCGGATCAGCCCACTGAAGTTACGCACCCCACCCTGGCGCAAGTGCACTTCGCGGTCCACGTAGGACAACACCGCACTGACCGAACAGCGGTTAGCAGCGGCGATACGCTCCAGGATGCCCCAGTAGATGGCCTCCAGACGCAAGCAGGTGGAAAACCCGTTCAACCGCACCGAACGCGACACCGGCTGGATCTGCAACATGTCGAAATCCGCCTTGAACGGATCCATGCACTGCTTTGCCGGCCAGCTCCCCTGCCCAGCCATACGCTTGCTCGCTTGCATCATGCGCCCTACTTCCTCATCACAGGTAACAGGTGACGTATGAAGCGCTGATAGCCGGGCTTGGAGCAGCGGCAAAATCTTCCTGCACAAATACTTAATTTCTTAAACGTGAAGCAGAAACTGCGGGAGCGGGCACGCCCGCTCCCACAGTGTCAGGTGACAGCTTTGGATAACTATTTGCCGTCGAGCAGCACCCGCAGCATCCACGCGGTTTTTTCGTGCACCTGCATGCGCTGGGTCAGCAAGTCGGCAGTAGGTTCGTCACTGACCTTATCCACCACCGGGAAAATGCTGCGCGCCGTGCGCACCACGGCCTCCTGCCCCTGTACCAGCTGGCGGATCATCTCGTCCGCCGGGGGTACACCTTCCTCCTCCTTGATAGACGAGTGCCGCGCATAGAATGCATACGAGCCCGGCGCCGGGAAGCCCAAGGCCCGGATACGCTCGGCGATGGAGTCGACCGCCAGCGCCAGCTCGTTGTACTGCTCTTCGAACATCAGGTGCAGGGTACGGAACGACGGGCCGGTGACGTTCCAGTGAAAGTTATGGGTTTTCAGATACAGCACGTAAGTATCCGACAACAGGCGGGATAGCCCATCGACGATGGACTTGCGATCTTCTTCGCTGATACCGATATCGATTGCCATGAAGCTCCCCTTTCCATAAGGCTTGAGACTCAAGCGGACGGGGACCACTGTAGCAACACTTCGCCCCTGCCGCATGTGACATGGCGCAACACATTGCCCGCCGGGCGGCCTGCGGTTTGAGTAGCCTGCGGCTTTACTGTTAAATAGGCACCGTGCCACCCGTGCGGACTGTCATTGCCGGGTGCATAGGCTGGCCTGCCACGTGTTCGCGCTCTACACCTCATGCGCACCGTGCTGCCCGCTCTTCCTGTGATCGGCCTTATCAACTGTGAGCCAACCCCATGTTCAAGATCGTCCATCTGGTGACGGGCGTGGCAGCCTTGCTGCTATCGCTCATACCCAGCCTGAAAACCGACGCGACACCCTTCCTGCAACAACCTGACGCGGTCTACCTGACACTCCTCGGCCTGCTCAACCTGGTTCTGGCCCCGGTCGTGCCCCTGTACTACCGCGGCGCGCGGCAGCAGTTGCAGCACCTTGCCTGCGCCCTGCTGGTGGTGGCGGTGGTACTGCAAACCCTGACATTGCTGGCCCGCCCGGAAATGGGCAACCTCGCCGCACTGGTCTGCGCGGCACTGGCAGTGGCCCTGCACCTGGCCGTGGGTTTTGCCCGCAGCCCGCGCAGGGCACGCAACAGCCAGCATGCCGCTCAGGATGCCGGCAATCGGGATACCGGCACCGTCAAGTGGTTCAACACGTCGAAAGGCTTTGGCTTCATTTCCCGCGATTCGGGTGATGACATCTTCGTGCACTTTCGCGCCATTCGCGGCGAAGGCCATCGCATTCTGGTCGAAGGCCAGCGCGTTGAGTTCTCGGTGATGCACCGCGACAAGGGCCTGCAGGCCGAAGATGTGGTTGCGGTCACCCGCCGCTGATTGCCACTTCATCCAGAGGCATATTTACCGGCATGCCGGCGAATATGCCTCTGCGATGCATCAATAATGAGGCGGTGGCGCCTCCTCCCCTTCGCTGCCGTACTGGCCGACCATCTCTTCATAACGCTTGATCAGCTCGGCCATCTGCGATTGCAGCCGCTCGATCACCCGCGCCTGCTCGACCACCACGTCATTCAACGCCTGGATAGTGTCATCCTGGAACGCCTGGCGGGTTTCCAGTTCGACAATACGTAACTCCAGCGACATCTCAGGCCTCCTGATAACCAGCAAGTTGCAGCCCACGCAGGCGCTGGCGAATGGCATTCAACTGATCGTCGCTGTAGGCCACCGCCGGGCACTTGCCCCACACCGGTGCCGGCCAGGCAGCATCGTCACGCTGGCGCACAATAACGTGCATATGCAGCTGGCTGACCACGTTGCCCAGGGTGGCCACGTTCATCTTGTCGGCGCCGTAGCTGGCTTTCAGCGCCTCAGCCAACAGGGTTGTTTCCTGCCACAACTGCTGCTGCTCCGCCGCTTCAAGCTCGAACAGTTCGCTGATGCCGGCGCGCTTGGGCACCAGGATGAACCATGGGTAGTTGGCATCCTTGCTCAGCAGCAACTGGCACAGTGCAAACTCCCCCAGCACCAGGGAATCCTGCTGCAAACGCGAATCGAGGACGAACACGGCATATCTCCTTCAGGCAAAACCAACCCGCTTCAAGCGGAAATCAGGCCTGCAAGGATACCTTGCACACTCCCGGTAACACAGCGCTACTTTTCGCACCAAAATGAGGCCTTCTGTCCACACTCTCCACACCTGTCACCCCAGAAACGACTCTGGATGAACAAGTTGCGGTAACACATTGACTTTAATGGCAGCTTTTTAAATTTTAATGATTCTCGACTCCAACACGGGCGCGAGCCGGCTTCACCCCGTGTTTACGGGACTTTCTGACCCTCGGTAGCAGGTTTTGTGAAAATTTCATGAAGTGTTGCGAATTTTGAGCACGCTTGTTGCATTCCCTTCACGCCAAGTCGGCACGACATCTGCAATGGCAGGTGAACGCGACAAATAACAACAGCGGCATTGGTTACCAGGGAGTTCCCCTAACCGAAACCGGTAATTACAGGTTTGTTACGGTGACAGGAACAGCGCTGGCGTTGTACGGCCCTAAACCGGGGCGTGATTTGCGACATGGAAATACCTAAAAGCGACAGGGTGAAAAAGTTCCGAAAAGAGTGCTTATAGCCATATCGCCAACAACAGTCAGCGTGCTATACATTTTCGCCGACATAACAAGAAAGAGCTGCTCCATATAACTAAAACACATGGATGCAGCGGTACTCTTCCTAAAAACCAAAGGAGCAAATCACGATGCGCGTGATGAAGTGGAGCATGATCGCCCTGGCCGTTGCGGCAGGGACCTCGCAGTTGGCAATGGCCTCGGCACAAGACGAGTCCAAAGGTTTCCTCGAAGACAGCAAGCTGAACGTAAAAACCCGCATGCTGTACTTCAGCCGTGACTTCCGTAACAACGACAGCGGCAAGAGCCGCGTCGAAGAAACCGGCCTGGGCTTCCTGGGTACCTTCGAGTCGGGCTTCACCCAAGGCACCGTGGGCTTCGGCGTTGACGCCATCGGCATGCTGGGCCTGAAACTGGACAGCGGCAAAGGCCGCGCCGGCACCGGCCTGTTCCCGACCGGTTCCGACGGCCGTTCGCAAGATGATTACTCCGAAGGCGGCGGTGCAGTTAAACTGCGCGTCTCCAATACCGTGCTGAAGTTCGGCGACCAGTTCACCGCCCTGCCGGTATTAGCCACCGACGACAGCCGACTGCTGCCAGAAGTTGCTGAAGGCGGCCTGATCACCAGCAACGAAATCGATGGCCTGACCCTGCACGCCGGTCACTTCACTGCCCTGAACGCGCAGGCCCAGACTTACCACGACAGCCTGCGCCTGACCGAGGCCAACGTCTTCGGTGGCACCTATGCCATCAACGAAAACCTCAGCACCAGCGTCTACTACTCGCGCATCGAAGATCACTTCCGCAAGTGGTACGGCAACATCAACTGGGCGCTGCCGATCAGCGACAAACAAGGCCTGGTGTTCGACTTCAACATCTATGACACCAAGTCCATCGGCGACAACCTGACCGGCGCCTTCGTCAGCAAGGCTGACGGCAGCAACGAACTGGACAACATCGCAGCCAGCCTCTCGGCCGCCTACAACATTGGCGCCCACACCTTCACCCTGGCTTACCAGAAAGTCAGCGGCGACGGCGACTACGCCTACGGCGTCGACGGTGGCGGCACCATCTTCCTGGCCAACTCCGTTGCCCGCTCCGACTTCAACGCCGAAGACGAGAAGTCCTGGCAGGCTCGCTACGACCTGAACTTCGCCGAATACGGCGTACCTGGCCTGACCTTCATGACCCGCTATGTGCGCGGTTCCGGTGCCACGACCGAAAGCACCAACAACGGTAAGGAATGGGAACGCGACGTAGACGTCAAGTACGTGCTGCAAAGCGGCCCGGCCAAAGACCTGAGCTTGCGCGTACGTCAGGCCACCTACCGTTCCGCCGACGGCGTTTACTACGGTTCGAGCTCGATCGACGAGCTGCGCCTGATCGTGGAGTACCCGCTGAGCATCCTGTAAGCCTGGCTTGCAGTGCCCCGCACCTGAAAAAGCCCGGCGATCACGCCGGGCTTTTTCTTGGCTGACAAGCGTCACGCCCTGGGGCATCCTGTACGCCTTCGTTTCCCCCCCGTACAATGCGGGGCTATTTCAACGTCTTAGGCAATCGACACGGCTAACCATGCGCACCAGTCAATATTTGCTCGCCACCCAGAAAGAAACCCCTGCCGACGCAGTGGTCATCAGCCATCAGCTCATGCTGCGTGCCGGCATGATCCGCAAACTGGCCTCCGGCCTGTACACCTGGCTGCCGATGGGCCTGCGGGTAATGCGCAAGGTCGAAGCCGTGGTACGCGAGGAAATGAACGCCGCCGGCGCCCTGGAAGTGCTGATGCCAAGCATTCAGCCCGCCGAGCTGTGGCAGGAGTCCGGCCGTTGGGAACAGTACGGCCCAGAGCTGCTGCGCCTGAAGGATCGCCACCAGCGTGATTTCTGCGTTGGCCCGACCCACGAAGAAGTCATCACCGACCTGGCCCGTAACGAGCTGTCCAGCTATAAACAGCTGCCGCTCAACCTGTACCAGATCCAGACCAAATTCCGTGACGAGATCCGCCCGCGCTTCGGCCTGATGCGTGGCCGCGAGTTCATCATGAAGGACGCCTACTCGTTCCATGCCGACCAGGCTTCCCTGCAGGAAACCTACGACCGCATGCACCAGGCGTACAGCAACGTGTTCACCCGCCTGGGCCTGGACTTCCGCCCAGTGCAGGCCGACACCGGCTCGATCGGTGGCAGCTATTCGCACGAATTCCACGTACTGGCCGAGTCCGGCGAAGACGACGTGATCTTCAGCGACAGCTCCGACTACGCCGCCAACATCGAGAAGGCCGAGGCCATCCCGCGTGAAACCGTGCGCCCTGCCCCTACCGAGGAGCTGCGCCTGGTCGACACGCCAAACGCCAAAACCATCGCCCAGCTGGTGGAAAACTACGGCCTGGCCATCGAGAAAACCGTCAAGACCCTGATCGTGCGCGGCGCCGAAGAAGGCAAGCTGATTGCCCTGGTCGTTCGTGGCGACCACGAGCTGAACGAAATCAAGGCCACCAAGCTGGAACAGGTTGCCGACCCACTGGTCATGGCCACCGAAGCCGAACTGCGCGACGCCATCGGCGCCGGTGCCGGCTCGCTCGGCCCGCTGAACCTGCCACTGGAGTGCATCATCGACCGTTCGGTTGCCCTGATGAGCGACTTCGGCATCGGCGCCAACATCGACGACAAGCATTACTTCGGCGTGAACTGGGAGCGTGACCTGCCAGTCCCTCAGGTGGCCGACCTGCGCAATGTGGTCGAAGGCGACCCAAGCCCGGACGGCCAGGGTACCCTGGTGATCAAGCGCGGCATCGAAGTGGGCCACATCTTCCAGCTGGGCACCAAGTACAGCGAAGCGCTGAAGTGCCAGGTACTGGGCGAGAACGGCAAGCCGGTAACCCTGTCCATGGGCTGCTACGGCATCGGCGTGTCCCGAGTGGTCGCCGCTGCCATCGAGCAGAGCTATGACGACAAAGGCATCATCTGGAACGACGCCCTGGCCCCGTTCCAGATCGCTCTGGTACCGCTGCGCTACGAAACCGACGTGGTCCGCGAGGCAACCGACAAGCTGTATGCCGAACTGACCGCCGCCGGCTTTGAAGTGCTGCTGGACGACCGCGACAAGAAAACCAGCCCAGGCATCAAGTTTGCCGACATGGAGCTGATCGGTATCCCGCACCGCATCGTCGTCAGCGATCGCGGCCTGGCCGAAGGCAACCTTGAGTACAAGCACCGCACCGAGCAAGACGCCCAGGCGTTGCCGCTCAATGAAGTGCTGAGCTTCCTGCAGGCCCGCGTTCGCCGCTGATAACCAATGCACGAGTGATCATGTTCAAGCGAAGTACCTTTACCCTGGGGGGCGCCGCACTGTGCGGCGCCCTGCTCGTCAGCGGCTGCGCCAACCAGATGTCCCAGCGCAGCGACCATGAGGAGCGCGTCGAGCGCAAATTGCTCGAGCACACCCTGCAGATCGATGTCGGCGAGCCGAAGGTGATGGAGCTTCCGCAACGACGTGTGCGTGTGCATGAACAGAAGCGCTTCGAAGTCACCGAGTTCGAAGTTACCCGTCGTTACGACCGCTACACGCCGTACCAGCCCTGGCGCGAGATCTACGAGATCCCGCTGGGTGCCGTGGCCGTGGTGGCGGGCGTCGGGGCCAACGTGGTCAACGTCTTCGCCTTGGGCAACCTGCCGGAAAGCATCACTCATGACTGGCTCAGCTACGGCGTGGACGGGCTCAACCCGTTCATGAACGTGCCGTCCAACGGCCGCGCCCAGCAGAACCTGGCCGGGATCAGCGAGGTGCAGAAAGGCAAGCGCGAGGAATCGACCAGCGTGCCCTGGAGCGAACGCCTGGTCGAGGTCAAGGCTGGCAAGATGACCCACGAACTGACTACCGACAGGAACGGCGTGCTACGCCTGAACCTGCTCGACAGCCCGTTCTCGGAGCAGAACCTCAACCACATCGGCACCCTGCACCTGCAGGTACTCGACGAGGACAACGCGGTGCGTGGCGATGCCAGCCTGCTGGTCAGCGCCACCCTGCGCAACAAGCTGCTCGAAGCCCATGAGCTGATCTTCGACGACCTCGAAGATGACGATGTCGGCCAATGGGTCCACCGGGTCAAGCGCCTGTCCGAGCTGGGCCTTGAAGAAGAAGCCAGTGAAATGGAACAAAGCCTGATCGAGCTGACCCGCAACGATCCGGAGCTGCAGCAGGAGTTTCTACAGTCGCTGACCAAGGCCACTGGCCGGTTGGTGGCTGACCCTGGACTGTAGGAGCGAGCTTGCTCGCGATGGGCCGCATATGCGGCCCTTTTTATTCAGGTACAAACAATTCCAACTGCTCATGCGCCCCGCGCAAATCGCGCAACCTCACCCCCACCCCCAGCAAGCGTACCGGTTTGCCTCCACGGGCGAACGCCTGCCCCAGCAACTGTCGATAGCTTTCCAGGTCCCTGCCCGCGCCGGCCTGCTCCAGGGTTGTCTGGCTGAAGTCATGGAACTTGACCTTGACGAAGGGTTTGTCCGGCCGGTAACTGCTGTCCATGCGGGCGATGCGTTCATTCAGGCTTTCCAGCAGCTCAGGCAGCCGCGCCAGGCAGCTGGCCAGGTCTGGAAGGTCGGTGTCGTAGGTGTTTTCCACACTCACCGACTGTCGACGGCTGTCGTTGTGCACCGCACGTTCGTCGATCCCCCGCGCAAGCCCCCACAAGCGCTCGCCAAAACTGCCAAACTCGCGCACCAGCGCCAGGCGCGACCATTCGCGCAGTTCCAGACAGGTTTCAATACCCAGCCGTGCCAGTTTGTCTGCCGTCACCTTGCCCACCCCGTGCAACCTGGCCACCGGCAAGGCAGCCACGAACGCCTCCACTTCACCCGGGGTAATCACGAACAGGCCATTGGGCTTGCGCCAGTCGCTGGCAATCTTGGCCAGGAACTTGTTCGGCGCCACCCCCGCCGATACGGTGATATGCAAGGTACGGGCGACCCGCCGGCGAATATCCTCGGCAATACGCGTGGCGCTGCCCGAGTACCAATGGCTATCGCTCACGTCCAGATAGGCTTCGTCCAGCGACAACGGCTCGATCAACTCAGTGTAGTCGCGGAAAATGCCATGGATTTCGCGCGAGGCCTCTCGGTAAGCCTCGAAGCGCGGCTTGACGATCTGCAAGTCGGGACACAGTTTAAGTGCATGGCGCGACGACATGGCCGAGCGCACACCATAGGCACGCGCCTCATAGTTACAGGTGGCGATCACCCCACGGTGGTCGGGTGAACCTCCGACCGCCATGGGGCGCCCGGCCAGACGCGGGTCGTCACGCATCTCGATTGCAGCGTAGAAGCAATCGCAGTCGACGTGGATGATCTTGCGCAAGGACATGGATGGCCGTCAGCACTGTAAATTCATACAGATAGTATCGCATGCACCCTGCCCTGAAACAGCTACCCGCGCCAGCATTCGACAATTGGCCTGAAAGCCGCGCCGCGCCTGAGCTGCATCTTGCCGACGAGTGCTAAGGGTTTGAACAAAAAAGGTTTTTCCTGAATATTTGCTTGACAGCAGGAAGTAAATCCGTAGAATTCGATCTCACAGGCGCGGGATGGAGCAGCCTGGTAGCTCGTCGGGCTCATAACCCGAAGGTCGTCGGTTCAAATCCGGCTCCCGCAACCAGATTCGAGAAAAGGCCACTGTTAACGCAGTGGCCTTTTTCTTTGCCTACTGAAAGGCAATTTCAAAAAAATCTCGAAAAATCAAAGCGTAGCGCTTGACATTCACATTACAAACTGTAGAATTCGCCCCACTGACGCGGGATGGAGCAGCCTGGTAGCTCGTCGGGCTCATAACCCGAAGGTCGTCGGTTCAAATCCGGCTCCCGCAACCAGATTCAAGAAAAGGCCACTGCTAACACAGTGGCCTTTTTCTTTGCCCACTGAAAAGTACGGCGAATAAAACACGTCAAATCGAAGCCAAATGCTTGACATACGATTGGCAGACTGTAGAATGCGCACCTCTGACGCGGGATGGAGCAGCCTGGTAGCTCGTCGGGCTCATAACCCGAAGGTCGTCGGTTCAAATCCGGCTCCCGCAACCATATTCGTCAGAACAAACCCCGCCTGTTTAACAGCAGCGCGGGGTTTGTTGTTTCTACGCCCCTGCATTTCATCGCTTCCTTTTCCCCGCCCCTCCAGCCATCCCGCAGGCTTGAGGCATCGTACCCCGGATGAACTATCTTTAACCCTGCCAGGCCGCTGAAAGCGCCTGAGGCCGGAGTAATATTGGATACGTTTTCCTAAGGGACTCTCACTTGGCCGCACCTTCTCTCCACCTCGCGCAGCATGCCCGGGGCAACTCATGACTTCCCATAACCCCGAACCTCCGGTGCCACTCGCCTCGGCACTGCCCGGTGCCGTGCAACGCCTGCCCTTGCTCGAACGCCTGAGCCGCTACCGCCAGCCCATCGGCCTGGCAGTGACCTTGGTGCTGTTCACCATGGCTTTGATTGCCTGCCGCCACCTGCTGAGCGAGCTGGATATCTATGCCTTGCACGACGCCATGCTCAGTGTGCCGACCCAGTCGTTGCTGGGCGCCTTTGTGGCGACGGTGGCGGGCTTCGTGATCCTGCTGGGTTACGAGTGGTCGGCCAGCCGCTATGCCGGGGTGAAGTTGCCAGTGCACAGCCTGGTGCTGGGCGGCTTCAGCGCCTTTGCCATCGGCAATGCCATCGGGCTGTCGATGCTGTCAGGCGGATCGGTGCGCTACCGGCTCTATGCACGCCAAGGGCTGGGGGCTGGCGAAGTCGCTCGCATGACGGTGTTTGCCAGCTTGTCGCTGGGCTGTGCGTTGCCTCCCCTGGCAGCCTTGGCGACCTTGAGCGACCTGCCGGCAGCCTCGGCTGCACTGGGGTTGCCGCCGGGCCTGCTGGCAGGCATCGCCATTGCCGTGCTGGTGGCATCCGCCCTGCTGGTGTTCGGCTTGTACCGCCGGCGCCTGGCCGAGCAACCGCTGGCGAACAACCTGCTGGTACAGGTGGGCCGCCGCACGCTACGCCTGCCGGGTGCACGGCTGGCGGCCCTGCAACTGCTGATCACCGCGCTGGATGTGGCAGCCGCCGCCACTGTCCTGTATCTGCTGCTGCCCGCAGCACCACCTTTCGGGGCATTCGTGCTGGTGTACCTGCTGGCGTTGGCCGCTGGCGTACTCAGCCATGTGCCGGGCGGCGTCGGGGTGTTCGAAGCGATTCTGCTGGCAGCCTTTGCCGACCAGCTCGGTGCTGCACCGCTGGCGGCCGCCCTGCTGCTGTACCGGCTGATCTATGTGGTACTGCCATTGCTGCTGGCCTGTGTACTGTTGCTGGCTAACGAAGCCCGGCGCCTGCTGTTCGCACAGCAGGCCATCAAGGTAGCTTCCGGGCTGGCCGCACCGATTTTGTCGATTCTGGTATTCCTGTCCGGCGTGGTGCTGCTGTTCTCGGGCGCCACACCCGAAATCGACACGCGCCTGGAACACATGGGCTTTCTGGTGCCGCACCGGCTTATCGATGCCTCGCACTTCGGCGCCAGCCTGATCGGCGTGCTTTGCCTGCTGCTGGCCCAGGGCCTGCGCCGGCGCCTGTCCGCCGCCTGGTTGCTGACTACCGTGCTGTTGTTGGTGGGCGCCCTGCTGTCGCTGCTCAAGGGGTTTGACTGGGAAGAAGCGTGCCTGCTGACCTTCACCGCGACCCTGCTTGCCCTGTTCCGTCGCTCGTTCTACCGCCCCAGCCGCCTGCTGGAGTTGCCCTTCTCGCCGGTGTTCCTGGTGGCCAGTGCCTGCGCAGTCGGCGCTTCGGTCTGGCTGCTGCTGTTCGCCTACCAGGATGTGCCCTACAGCCATCAGCTGTGGTGGCAGTTCACACTCGATGCCGATGCCCCACGCGGCCTGCGTGCCACCATGGGCAGCGCCTTGCTGCTGGCTGCCGTGGCGCTGACCTGGCTGCTGCGCACCGCCCCTCCTGTGATCCACCTGCCCGATGAAGAGGAACTGCAGCGCGCCAACCGTATTTTGCTGGCTTCCGACCAACCCGACGGCGGCCTGGCCCTGACGGGCGACAAAGCGTTGCTGTTCCACCCGCGTGACAATGCCTTCCTCATGTACGCACGGCGTGGCCGCAGCCTGGTGGCCCTGTACGACCCCATCGGCCCGGCCCAGGAGCGTGCCGAGATGATCTGGCAGTTCCGTGACCTGTGCGACCTGCACCACGCTCGCCCGGTGTTCTACCAGGTACGTGCCGAGAACCTGCCGTTCTACATGGATATAGGCCTGACAGCACTGAAGCTGGGTGAAGAAGCCCGTGTCGACCTGCGCCGCTTCGATCTGGAAGCCAAGGGCAAGGAGATGAAAGACCTGCGCTACACCTGGAATCGCGGTGGTCGCGACGGCCTGAGCCTGGAAATCCATGAACCCGGCCACGCCCCGCTGGCAGAGCTGAAGGAAATTTCCGATGCCTGGCTCGGCGGCAAGAACGTGCGTGAGAAAGGCTTTTCGTTGGGGCGCTTCAGCCCGGACTACCTGCAACACTTCCGCATCGCGCTGATTCGCTTCCAGGGCCGCCCGGTAGCCTTCGCCAACCTGCTGGAAACCCATGGCAACGAGCTGGCAAGCCTCGACCTGATGCGTGCGCACCCCGAAGCCCCCAAGCTGACCATGGAGTTCATGATGATCGGCTTGATCCTGCACTACAAAAGCCATGACTACGCCCGCTTCAGCCTTGGCATGGTGCCGCTTTCCGGCCTGCAACCGCGGCGAGGTGCGCCCTTGACCCAGCGCCTGGGTTCGATGGTGTTCCGCCGGGGCGAGCAGTTGTACAACTTCCAGGGGCTTCGCCGCTTCAAGGACAAATTCCAACCGGACTGGGAACCCCGCTACATGGCCGTGCCGGCCGGGCTCGACCCGCTGGTAGCACTGGCCGACACCGCCGCCCTGATTGCAGGCGGCCTGACTGGATTGGTGAAACGTTGATGACCCGACGCTATTGGCTGTACCTGCTGGTCCCCCTGCTGCTGGCCGCCCTGGGTGGCGCGCTGGCGTTCTGGCTGTGGACGCGCCCGGCCCCCGAGGCGCGCCTGGAGCAATTGAGCATCAATGACACCCACATCACCCGGGTGACCCCTGGCGTACACCCGAAGGCCCGGGTAGCCATTGGTGTGCCACAGGACCAAGCATTGACCGACAAGCAACTGCTGGACCTGAGCCAGGCCGGCGAAGCCCAGCTGGTGCAGGTGGTGCTGCCGCCGAACGACTGTAGCAAACAGCAACAGGCCATGGACCAAGCCCTGACCGAATTGTCGGCAAAGCCGACGCTGGTCGCCGGTATAGGCCCTGGTGCCGCCCAGGCCTGGCGTTGGCTGGCCAGCCAGAGCGATGACAAGGCGCGGGCCATTTCAGTGGACTTCAGCCTGGAGCAACCCGGCTGTCAGGCCCCGCTGCCCAAGGCGGCACCTCATGGCCACTGGAACGTCGCCTGGAACGACAACCCGGATGACGCCAGCGCCGCTTTCGTACGTGACCAGGCGAACGCCGAAACCAGCATCAGCGACTACGACATCCACCTGCCACAAGTGCTCAAGGCCCAGCTGACCCAGGCTCTGGTTGGCCGTGACGGCAACGCCTTGGCTATTCCGGTGGTCGAGGTCCCGGCCGGGCAGACCACCGACACGGTGACCCTGTTCCTCTCCGGTGATGGTGGCTGGCGCGACCTGGACCGTGATGTGGCCGGGGAAATGGCCAAGCTGGGCTACCCGGTGGTAGGCATCGACACGCTGCGCTACTACTGGCAGCACAAGACCCCGGAGCAAAGCGCCGCCGACCTGTCCGAGCTGATGCAACATTACAGGCAGAAGTGGGGCACCAAGCGCTTCGTGCTGACCGGTTATTCATTCGGTGCCGATGTGCTGCCGGCGATCTACAACCGCCTGCCTGCCGAAGACCAGCAGCGCATCGATGCGGTGATGCTGCTGGCGTTTGCCCGCAGTGGCAGTTTCGAGATCGAAGTCGAGGGCTGGCTGGGCAAGGAAGGCCAGGAAGCACCTACCGGGCCGGAAATGGCCAGGCTGCCAGCGTCCAAGGTGGTGTGCGTGTATGGCGTGGAAGAGACCGATGAGAGCGGTTGCACCGAAAAGACTGCGGTGGGTGAACGCCTGAAGTTGCCTGGGGGGCACCACTTCGACGAGAACTACCCGGCGCTGGCCAAGCGTTTGATTGGTGAGATCGAGACGCGCCAAGGCAAATCGAGCGTCGCCGAACAGAACTGACAATGACTGGGGCCGCTTTGCGGCCCCTTGGCAATCAGATCTCGACCTGGGTCCCCAGCTCGATCACCCGGTTCAGCGGCAGGTTGAAGAAGCGCAAGTTGCCGTTGGCATTCTTCAGCAGGAAGGCGAACAGGTTACCCCGCCAGCGCGACATCCCCTCCAGCCGTGAAGCGATCACCGTCTCGCGGCTGAGGAAGTAAGTGGTGCGCATCGGGGTGAAGTCCAGATCGTCCAGGTGGCACAGTTTCAATGCCGCCGGCACGTCCGGTTCGTCCATGAAGCCAAAGTGCAGCAGCACACGGAAGAACCCGTCACCGTATGCCTCCACCTCGAAGCGCTCGTGCTCCGGCACGCGCGGGCGGTCTTCACTGACGACCGTCAGCAGTACCACCTGGCTGTGCAGCACCTGGTTGTGCAGCATGTTGTGCAACAGCGCATGGGGCACTGCGTCGGCCCGTGCGGTGAGGAACACCGCCGTGCCTTCGACGCGATGGGGCGGCTGAATACGGATACTGCTGATGAACAGCTGCAGCGGCAGTGCGCCTTCGTCGATGCGTTCGACCAGAATCTGCTTGCCGCGCTTCCAGGTGCTCATCAGCAAGTACAGCACACCACCCGCCAACACCGGGAAGGCACCGCCCTGAACAATTTTCGGCACGTTGGCGGCGAAGAACAGCCCGTCGACCAACAGGAAACCCACCAGAATCGGCACCGCCAGCACAGGGGGCCATTTCCACAGCAGCAACATGACGGCCGACACCAGAATAGTGGTCATCAGCATGGTGCCGGTCACCGCCACACCGTAGGCCGCCGCCAGGGCGCCGGACGACTCGAAACCGATCACCAGCAGCACCACACCGACCATCAGCGTCCAGTTCACCGCGCCAATGTAGATCTGCCCCTGCTCGTCGCTGGAGGTGTGCTGGATCTGCATGCGTGGAATGTAGCCCAGCTGGATGGCCTGGCGGGTCAGAGAGAACGCCCCCGAGATTACCGCTTGCGAGGCGATCACCGTGGCCATGGTCGCCAACCCGACCAACGGCAGCAACGCCCAGCCAGGTGCCAGCAGGTAGAACGGGTTACGGGCTGCGTCCGGGTTTTGCAGCAGCAGTGCACCCTGGCCGAAATAGTTCAGCACCAGCGCGGGCAGCACCAGGATGAACCAGGCCCGGGCGATCGGCTTGCGGCCAAAGTGGCCCATGTCAGCGTACAGCGCCTCGGCGCCGGTCAACGCCAGCACCACTGCGCCGAGAATGGCCACGCCCATGCCGGGGTGCACCACGAAGAAATTGATCGCCCAACCCGGGTTGAAGGCCTTCAGCACTTCCGGGCTCTGCGAGATGCCATGCACGCCCAGTGCGCCCAGCGCCACGAACCAGGTGACCATGATCGGGCCGAACAGCTTGCCGATCTTCTCGGTGCCGTGCTTCTGCACCAGGAACAATGCCACCAGCACCACCAGCGAAATCGGCACCACCCAATGGTCGATACCGTCAAACGCCAGGCCCATGCCCTCCACCGCCGACAGCACCGACACCGCCGGGGTGATCATGCTGTCGCCATAGAACAGCGAAGCGCCGATCAGGCCGCAGATCACCATCAGTGTGCGCAACCGCGGGTAGGCCGCCGTGGCACGCCGCGCCAGCGCGGTCAGCGCCATGGTGCCGCCCTCCCCCTGGTTGTCGGCACGCAGGATGAACATCACGTACTTGAACGACACCACCCACAACAGCGACCACAGGATCAATGACAGGATCCCCAGCACGCCATCATGGTTGACCGGCACCCCGTAACCGCCGGTGAAGACTTCCTTCAGGGTGTACAACGGGCTGGTGCCGATATCGCCATAAACCACCCCGACCGCCGCCACGAGCAGGCCCAGCGACCGCGTCGCGCTCTGCTTCCCCTCGTGCCCGCCCTCGGCGTGACTGCTTGCCTGAACCATCGACCACTCCCGCAGACGGCCATCACGGCCTTTAATATTCACTCTAGCGCCGGCCCCTGAAGGCACCTTCGCTCAACGGCGCGAAGCATAGCGCAGCGTTCGTCGTATTTCTGCTGGTCAAGCGACGTTACGCTCGCTAGAATTGCGCACTTTTTGATCAGAGGCGCCCAAAGCGCCCGTCAAGATCGCCCCCGATTCCGGCCGGGCGACCTGCATTCAATACCGAGGTTAGTCATGTCCACCACGCCCGCCACCCCCAAGGTAGGTTTCGTAAGCCTGGGTTGCCCTAAAGCCCTGGTCGATTCCGAGCGCATCCTGACCCAGCTGCGCATGGAAGGCTATGAAGTCGTGCCCACCTACGAGGACGCCGACGTGGTGGTGGTCAACACCTGCGGCTTCATCGACAGCGCCAAGGCAGAATCGCTGGAAGTGATCGGCGAAGCGATCAAGGAAAACGGCAAGGTCATCGTCACCGGCTGCATGGGTGTCGAAGAAGGCAGCATCCGTGATGTGCACCCGAGCGTGCTGTCGGTCACCGGCCCACAGCAGTACGAGCAGGTGGTCAACGCCGTTCACGAAGTGGTACCGCCACGCCAGGACCACAACCCGCTGATCGACCTGGTGCCGCCTCAGGGCGTCAAGCTGACCCCGCGCCACTACGCGTACCTGAAAATTTCCGAAGGCTGTAACCACAGCTGCAGCTTCTGCATCATCCCGTCGATGCGCGGCAAGCTGGTCAGCCGCCCGGTGGGTGAAGTGCTGAGCGAAGCCGAGCGCCTGGTCAAGGCCGGGGTGAAGGAGATCCTGGTGATTTCCCAGGACACCAGCGCCTATGGCGTCGACGTCAAGTACAAGACCGACTTCTGGAACGGCCGCCCGGTCAAGACCCGCATGCTCGAATTGTGCGAAGCACTGAGCAGCCTGGGCGCCTGGGTACGCCTGCACTACGTGTACCCGTACCCGAACGTCGACGACGTGATCCCACTGATGGCCGCCGGCAAGATCCTGCCGTACCTGGACATCCCGTTCCAGCACGCCAGCCCGAAAGTGCTCAAGTCGATGAAGCGCCCGGCCTTCGAAGACCGCACCCTGGCGCGCATCAAGAACTGGCGCGAACAGTGCCCCGAGCTGGTGATCCGCTCCACCTTCATCGTCGGCTTCCCGGGCGAAACCGAGGAAGACTTCCAGTACCTGCTGGACTGGCTGACCGAAGCCCAGCTGGACCGCGTGGGCTGCTTCCAGTACTCGCCGGTAGAAGGCGCACCGGCCAACGACCTGGGCCTGGAAGAAGTGCCGGACGACGTCAAGCAGGACCGCTGGGACCGCTTCATGGCCCACCAGCAGGCCATCAGCGCCGCCCGACTGCAACTGCGCATCGGCAAGGAAATCGACGTGCTGATCGACGAAGTCGAGGAGCAAGGTTCGGTTGGCCGCAGCTTCTTCGATGCCCCGGAAATCGACGGCAGCGTGTTCATCGACGGCGATCATGGCTTCAAGCCAGGCGACAAAGTGCGCTGCCGTGTGGTGGATGCCGACGAATACGACATGTGGGCCGAGCCTATCTAAAGCGGCTGAAACACTGAAAAGCCCCTGCCCCGGTAGCCCGGCGCAGGGGCTTTTTTGTCAAAACGTGTGAAACAGCATCAGCCCCCCCTCTGCATCCGGGCTGGCATCCGAAAAGCCTTTGACCGCATACAGTTGCACTTTCCATTGCGGGTTGAGCTTGTGGGTCAGGAACAAGGTCAGTTCCTTGATCTGCGACCCTGTCGAGAGCACTTTCTGCCGCCAATCGTACGAAGCGCCCGCTGACGTGCCAGTAGCCACAGGTATGGCGAAGCCGAGGCTGACAAATACCGGGTCGTCGAAATCGCTGTCGGGCGGGTCGCCGAACTTCTTCCAGCCCAATGTCGCGAAGCCGGTGACCGGGCCAAAGCCCTTGGTGATGTCGACCTGGGTGGTGTAGTCGTATTCGCCGGTACCCAGGCACTGGTCTTCATCGGCGGTGGGGAATTTGACCTTGCCGATCAGGTCCAGCATCAGGCCGCCGTCGCTGCCATCGAGCAGGGCGTACCCGGCGCTGGCAACCGTGTCGCCCAGCCCGCTCTCCACATCCCGGCAACCGCCGGGCAAGGGGTCACCATTCGGGCCGACTTCCGGGTTGGTGATGCGTAGCCAAGGCACGGTGACCTTGTAGGTCATGGGGCCGGTTTCATACTTGCCGACCACGGGCACGTACCAGATTTCCGACGTGGTGCCCGTGCCATAGTCGCCACTTGAATAGTCCATGCCGATGGCCGCACTGAAGGTTTCAGCCAAGGTTGACGCGCTGGTGCATGACAGCAGGCAGGCGAGAAGCGGGAGGGTCGGTCTCATCAGCACCTCGGAATCCCGTCGGGAAGTGTGAGCGGACATACCCAGCCTAGTTGCCTAACGCCCGGAACGCTCCGGATGCTCGACTTTTTCGGCGGTCTCTATCTTCTCCGGCTTTTCCACTTTCTCGACTTTTTCAACCTTCTCGACTTTTTCAACCTTCTCGACCTTTTCAGGCTTTTCGACTTTCTCTACTTTTTCGACCCTCTCTACCTTCTCGACTTTTTCAACCTTCTCCACCTTTTCAGGCTTCTCGACTTTCTCCACCTTTTCGACTTTCTCTACTTTTTCGACTTTCTCTACTTTTTCGACCTTCTCTACTTTTTCGACCTTCTCTACTTTTTCGACCTTCTCAACCTTATCGGCCTTTTCTACCTTTTCGACGTCGACCCGCTCTACCCGGTCAGAACGGCCGCTGTTGCTGCTTTCAGGCTGCTCCACCGTTTCGACATGTTCTGTCTTGCCAGACTTGTCCACGCTGTCTGACTTGCCATGCCCGCGGGCGTCCTCAATGCCGCTGCCACCGCTGCGATCCTCACGGCCTTCGTTGCCAACAGCGGTCGCTTCGCGTGTGCCATGACCACTGTTGCCGGAACTGCCGGAATCACTGCTGCCGTGCTCGCTGCCATGCCCCGAATGGCCTCTGTCCGGGTTGTCGACGCGGTCATCCTGGACCTCCACACGCGTTGCCCGCAGTTCGTGAGCGCCATTGAGTACGCCACTCACCCGCACACGCTGATCGAGCGCCAACGCCGCCGACGGCTTGCCAACGATCACGGTGCCCTGCCCCAGCGTCACATTGATGCCTGCGACCACCAGTTGCCGAGCCTGCGCGCGCTGCACCAGCCCTTCGACCACCGCCTGCTGCACACGGCCAGCAAACGGCAGGCTCGGGTCACGGCGGGTTTGCGCCACTTCCAGCTGACGCCCGGTCCACTGGCCGCGCACCAGCACTTCCCGTGCCGGGGCTACGCGGGTACCCAGTTGCAGCCCTTGAAGGCTACCAGGGCGATCAATCGCCCCAATGGCACTGGCCTCTCGCAGCCCCGGCGCCCGTTCGATACGGGTCGCCACCACTTCGCCCCTGGCATCGCGCAAGCCGCTGACCCGGACCGACTCGCCCAGGTGCAGCCCTTGCGCCACCCGCGCGCCTGCGGCAAGGCGCACCGGTTGCCCCATCACCCGCAGCGGGGCCGAAGCGCTGGGGAGCGCCGTCAGCGGCCCTTCGTAGGCGTTGAGGATCGAGATACGCCCAGCCTGCAGGCCGCGCTGGGTGGCAACGGCCTCCACCGCCACAACCTGCCCGATGGCCAGGTGAGCACTGCTGGCCGGTGCACCGTTCTGACTCACCGGTACGTCCTTGCCATAATGGACTTCCATACCATTGACGCAGATCGAGGCAAACCCGGTGATGGTGCCGACAATGCCGGTACCACCGGTACCGCCCGGGCGCAGGATTGGCGCACCGGTACCGCCAACACCACCACTGCTGTGATCGAAGTAGGTGCCATCCACACCCTCGGCCACTGCACCCGTACCGCCTGTGCCACCGGGGCGCTGCGGATGCGGTGCGCCAGTGCCGCCAACACCGCCGTTTTCACTGCGCACACCGGTGCCGCCCGTTCCCCCCGGAAACTGCATGCCTGCGGCACCGGCCATACCCACTTCATCACGGCTGACACACACCGGCGCTGCGGCCACCTCGGCAGGCGCCATCAGGTTCAACCCGAAAACCAGGGCGAGCGTGATGGCACTGAGGCAGCGCACAAGAGCAGTCATGGGCCGGGTGTCTTCGACAAATCGGGTTGGGTAGCTTCAGTGTAGAAATAAAGCCCTACGGTGATGCGCTGACGTTGCTCGACAGTGGGCTCATCAGCACCCTCCAGCTCTGCTGCAAGCTGGCTGAAAGCAAGCAGTGTCTGCATGCCATCCCTGGAGACCGCTTCCCGCAAGTGTTCGACGCTGGCCAGGCTCAAGGCATCGTAGTGAACACTGCGCTCAAAGAACGGCTGGCCTTCGCCACTGAGGTTATGCACCGCTGCACAGGCATGGTCATGCAGGTTGTGGCCAAAGTAGGCGGCTTTTTCATCGAAACCCGTCTGCGGCACGAATGCCTGGGCCTCCAGGTGCACACAATCCTGCTCATCGAGCCGGACGATACCAAGGCGCAACCACTCATCCAGCACAACCCGGCCACGGATATCGGTGCTGACCTTGGCCACCAGGGCATCGAATGAACAGTCGCCGCCGACACTGGCCAAACGCGGCAGCGCCAGCGCCTGGCCAGGTGCCGAGCAGAACGGCGGGCTGGTGGTCCATACATTGACCAGCTGAGCACCCAGGGTGATGTTTGCCGGCAAGGCTGCGAGCACCGTGCCGGCTTCGCTACGAATCCGCCGGACATCCTTGCGGTGCACGCCTGTGAGCAGGCTGATACGGCTGTCGGTGGGCGGGGTGCCGTCCAGGCGAAACTCGCGGTGGGCTACGTCGACGAACACGTCCTTGAGCAGGTCGGCGAACATCGTATAAGTCACCCCCTTGCGCAACATCAAGCGCACCAGCGGACGCATGACACGCCGCAGTGCGCTTAACATCGAAGGGGGAGAAGTTGGGCTGATCAACGCCTGTCAGCTCCTGCTATTGTCATCACCCGGTTCGCCACCCACATGGTTGCCGCGATCGTCACCAGGTTCACCACCCACGTGATTGCCGTGATCATCGCCAGGCTCGCCGCCGACATGATTACCATGATCATCCCCGGGCTCACCGCCAACATGGTTGCCATGATCGTCACCGGGCTCACCGCCAACGTGATTGCCGTGATCGTCACCGGGCTCACCACCCACGTGATTGCCATGATCGTCACCCGCTTCAGCATGGTTGCTGCTGCGACCAGCGTTTGAATTACCGTCGTGGCCGCTGCCACTGTTGCCGGCATGGCCGCCACCGTCTCCGCCACTGCCATGGCCACCACCGCCACTTCCGCTGCCACCACCGTGGCCGCCACCACCACTTCCACCGCCGTGGCCTCCACCTCCGCCACCACTCCCGCCGCCGCCGTGGCCTCCGCCGCCACCGCCACCGCCGTGGCCGCCGCCGTGGCCGCCGCCTCCACCGCCACCGTGACCGCCACCGCCACCATGACCACCACCACCACCACCACCACCATCTTTGGCATAGGCGCTGGAGCCGTGAGAAATCGTGTCAGGGATCAAAACAATGGACGTCGAAAGCACGCCAGCTACGGCAACCGCCAGTAAGGCCTTCTTGAACAGCAGGTAGATTTGCATAGTCCGTCTCCAGGTCGTCGCCACGAGAACGCCAAATCAGTAAAAGTCTTGTAGTCAGTTTTAGTTCTTCTTTGCGTGGGATTTTTTCCCACGCTTAATTAATAGACCGCTACCCTCCGCCGTTCAAGCGCTACACAGACAAGCCGACCGGTGGTTGGGCTGCTATGTTTTCCCTATCGCCATGGAGGACCACCGGCATGCATGCGCCACTGACGTTGCAAACGCCGCGCTTGAGCGACTACAGCGAGCTGGTACAGGTGTGGGAGGACTCGGTGCGCGCCACCCATCACTTCCTGCCAGAGGGCTACATCCTGCTGCTGCGCGACCACGTGTTGCGCCGCTACCTGGATGCGGTGATGCTGGTCTGCTGCAAGGACCGGCAACGTATCTGCGGCTTCGCCGGGGTCGCCAATGGGCGCGTGGACATGCTCTTCGTCGCACCAGACTACCGTGGCCAAGGGGTTGGCAAGCGCCTGCTGCACTATGCGATCGACGAACTGAACGCCGAACGCCTGGACGTCAACGAGCAGAACCCGCAAGCCTTGGGCTTTTACCTGCATGAAGGCTTCGAAGTGTTCGGCCGTTCGGAAACCGACGGCCTGGACCAGCCCTACCCGCTGCTGCACATGCGCCTGCGCAAAACGGCGTAAATGACACAGATTCCCAGCCCCTCTGTCGCGCAGGCAGGTACAATGCGCGTCTTTCCCTGCCTTTGCGAATTACCGTCATGTCTGAACCCGTCCGCCTGTCCAAACGCCTTATCGAGCAGCTGGGTTGCTCCCGTCGCGAGGCCGAGTTGTATATCGAAGGCGGCTGGGTGACGGTCGATGGCGTGGTCGTCGAGCAGCCGCAGTTCAAGGTTGAGCAACAGCGCGTCGAGCTGTTGCCGGGTGCCCGCGCCGAAACGCTGGAGCCGGTGACCCTGCTGATGAACCAACCCGCCGGTATCGACAGTGAAACTGCCCGCGCCAGCATGAACAGGGGCAACCTCAGCGAGGCTCACCGCGAAGGCGTGCGCGCCCTGCACGGGCATTTTGCCCGGCAGGAGTGCGTGGCGCCGCTGGAGCGCGGCGCCACCGGCCTGCAGGTATTCACCCAGGACTGGCGGGTGACGCGCAAGATCAACGCAGACCTGCGCCGCCTGGAGCAGGAGTTCATCGTCGAAGTGCGCGGCGAAACCACGCCCCAGGCGCTGGAACGCCTGGCGCGCGGGGCCACGCGCAATGATCGCGAACTGCCTAAGACCAAAGCCAGCTGGCAAAACGAGACCCACCTGCGCATGGTGCTGAAAAACCCGCAGCCCGGGCAAATCGCCGAGCTGTGCGCCTACCTGCGCCTGGAGCTGTTAAGCATGCGCCGTATTCGCCTGGGTGGCGTATCGATGGGCAAACTGCCGCTAGGCCAATGGCGCTACCTGGCCACTACCGAACGTTTCTAAGCAATACGCCACGCACACGCGTGGCACCTGAACAGGATTCTGCAGCAATGAACCACAACGATGTCCTGCGCAGTCTGCGCTACATGCTCAAGGTGAACGACGCCAAGATGGCCGAAATCATTGGGCTTTCCGGCCTCGAAGTGCATCCTCTGGTGCTGGCCACCTACCTGAAGAAAGAAGAAGAGGAAGGTTTCGTACGTTGCCCTGAACGGGTGATGGCGCACTTCCTCGATGGCCTGGTGATTCACCGCCGCGGCAAGGATGACAGCCGCCCACCGCAGCCGGTCGAGCTGCCGGTAACCAACAACCTCATCCTAAAGAAGCTGCGGGTGGCCTTCGAGCTCAAGGAAGACGACCTGCACGCGATCCTCAAGTCGGTCAACTTCCCGGTCAGCAAGCCGGAGCTCAGCGCGCTGTTCCGCAAGGCCGGCCACGACAACTACCGTCCGTGCGGTGACCAGTTGCTGCGCAACTTCCTCAAGGGCCTGACCCTGCGCGTGCGCGGCTGAGTGGCCATGCAGCACACGGTTGCCCCGGTCGGCATAGTGCGCTCCTGCTTCAAGGAGAAATTCGCCATTCCACGCCAGCCGCAGCTGGCGCCTGCGGCGCGCGGCGTGGTCGAACTGCTGCCGCCGTTCGACCAGGGTGATGCGGTCGAAGGGCTGGAGCAGGTCAGCCATGTCTGGCTGCTGTTCCTGTTCCACCAGGCCCTGGAAGACAAACCCCGCCTGAAAGTGCGGCCACCGCGCCTGGGCGGCAACAAGAGCATGGGCGTGTTCGCCACCCGCGCCACCCACAGGCCCAACGGCATCGGCCAGTCAGTGGTGCGTCTGGAGGGGGTAGAGCCTGGCCGCCTGTTGCTGTCCGGGATCGACCTGCTCGATGGCACGCCGGTACTGGACATCAAGCCCTATGTGCCCTACGCCGACAGCATCGCGGGCGCCAGCAACCAGATGGCCAGTGAAGCACCTGCTGCGATTGCCGTGCAGTGGGGTGAAAACGCCCTGCCCCAGGCTCGTGAGCATGCATTACGCCTGGCTGAGCCACTGGTAGAGCTGATCGAGCAATGCCTGGCCCAGGACCCGCGACCGGCCTATCAGATACCACCGGCCGAGCGGGTGTATGGGGTGAAATTCTGGGATGTGCAAGTGAGGTGGCATTACCCGCAGCCGGAGGTGATCCGGGTGCTGGAAGTGGTGCTGGCCTGAACGCGGCACGAACATGAAAAAGGCGACCTCAAGGGTCGCCTTTTTCATTTAGCCATCCCGCTATTAGCGAGCCGGGCCTTCGGCCACGCCAAGGTCATCGGTAGGACGGGTATCAACCAGCGGAGCACCACCGGAAGCCAGCTCCGAAGCGAGCTTGTCGTTGTCCATTTCCTTGACCCACTTGGCAACCACCACGGTAGCGACGGCGTTACCTACCAGGTTGGTCAGGGCGCGGGCTTCAGACATGAAGCGGTCGATGCCGAGGATCAGCGCCAGACCGGCAACTGGCAAGTGGCCAACAGCCGACAGGGTGGCGGCCAGCACGATGAAGCCCGAACCGGTAACGCCGGCAGCACCTTTGGAGGCCACCAGCAGCACCAGCAGCAGTGTGATCTGGTGAGTGATGTCCATGGTGGTGTCGGTGGCCTGGGCGATGAACACCGCGGCCATGGTCAGGTAGATCGAGGTGCCATCCAGGTTGAACGAGTAACCGGTCGGGATCACCAGGCCGACAACCGACTTCTTGGCACCCAAGCGCTCCATCTTGGCCAGCATGCGCGGCAGTGCCGATTCCGACGAGGAAGTACCCAGCACGATCAGCAGCTCTTCACGGATGTAGCGGATCAGCTTGAGCACGCTGAAGCCGTGGGCGCGGCAGATACCGCCCAGCACCACCAGCACGAACAGCAGGCAGGTGATGTAGAAGCAGGCCATCAGGTAGCCCAGTTGCACCAGCGAGCCAACGCCGTACTGGCCAATGGTGAAGGCCATGGCGCCGAAGGCACCGATCGGGGCCAGCTTCATGATCATGTTGATGATGTTGAACATGACATGGGCAAAGCGGTCGATCATGTCCAGCACCGGCTTGCCATAGCTGCCCAGGCGGTGCAAGGCGAAGCCGAACAGCACCGAGAACATCAGCACTTGCAGGATGTCGCCGTTGGCGAAGGCGCCGACCACGGTGTTGGGGATGACGTTGAGCAGGAAGCCGACGGTGGTCTGCTGCGCGCCGGCGGCGGCGTAGGCAGCCACGCTGCTGGCGTTCAGGGTACTGACGTCGATGTGCATGCCAGCGCCTGGCTTGACCACGTTGACGACGACGAGGCCGATGATCAGGGCGATGGTGGAGACGATTTCAAAGTACAGCAGCGCGTAGCCGCCGGTCTTGCCGACCGACTTCATGCTCTGCATGCCGGCGATGCCGCTGACCACGGTGCAGAAGATGATCGGGGCGATGACCATCTTGATCAGTTTGACGAAGCCGTCACCCAAAGGTTTGAGGGCGACGCCCGTTTCCGGGTAGTAGTGGCCGAGCAGAATGCCGATGGTGATGGCGACCAACACCTGGACATACAGGGATTTGTACAGCGGCTGACGTGTCGTCATGGCTCATTTTCCTCAAGTGTGCCGGCCCACCCTTCCCAGGGTGATGGGGCACCTGAATCGCTAACCCTCCTGCACCCGGAGGGATTTGTCGTTGTGTTCGAGCTGCCTGGGCAGGCCTCTGAAGGGATCAATAGCAAGGGTGGTGCCAAAATGCCCATGAAGGGTGCAAAGGCCGTATTAGCTAGGGATAAATGCCCAACGACGGGGCGATTTGCCTGAAGAAGGCTGGCGGATTTCCGCCCAGTGGCGGGATTTGTACAGGGGGCATGGCGGGAATCCGCCCGATGCGGTTTGCCTGTGCCGGCCTCTTCGCGGGTTTACCCGCGAAAGGGCCGGCAAAGCAAGCGAATCAATCGAGGTTGAAGGTGATCCTGAACGCCGCCCCGCCCAAGGGCGAATCCCCAAGGCTCAGCTCGGCGTCATAGCTGTCGACAATGTCCTTGACCACCGCCAGCCCGATACCCTGCCCCGGGTGCTGGCTGTCCAGCCGCTCCCCCCGCTCCAGGATGCGCTCACGCTGGTCGGCCGGCACCCCCGGCCCATCGTCCTCGATACACAAGGTCAACTGCCCGGGCGCCTGCTCCAGGCTTACCCGCACCTGGCCCAGGCTCAGCCGGTAGGCGTTTTCCAGCAGGTTGCCGAGCATCTCCAGCAAGGCGCCCTGCTCCATCGGCACCTGCGCCGCATCAGGCACCTCCAGGGCCACGTTCACCTGTTTGTCCCGGTAAACCTTGGCCAGCGTGCTGGACAAACTGTCGAGCAACGGCAGCAGCCTCACGCTGTGGCGCACCAGGCCGCTCTTGCGCAGGCTGGCGCGTTGCAGCTGGTAGTCGATCTGCTGGCTCATGCGCTCGATCTGGCTTTGCAGCACCCGCGCCTGCTCACGCTCGCCGCTGCGCTGCTGCAGGCTCTCGCCCACACCTTGCAACACTGCCAGCGGCGTCTTCAGGCTGTGGGCCAGGTCATCCAGCGAATCGCGATAGCGTGTGCGTTGCTCGCGCTCACTGCGTAACAGGCGGTTGAGCGAACGGGTCAAGCGCAGCAACTCGCGAGGGTGCTCGCCGCTCAGGCCGTCGCGTGCGCCCGATTCCACCTCATCCAGCTCGTGGCTGAGCCGCCGCAACGAGCGCAGCCCCCAGGTCAAGCCCGCCCATAACAGCACCATCAATGCCAGCAAGGCAGCACCAAAACCTAGGTAGAGCTTTTCTCGCAGGCCATTGAGGGTGGCCTTGTATTCGCTCACCGGCTGCAGGGCGACAATGCTGTAAGCGGCGCTTTGGCCGCCCAGCAGCTTGATCTCGACGTCATAAACGAAGAATTCTTCGCCATCGGACTGGTGAATGCGGGCAAACTCGTTACCCCGCCCGTCGTAGCGCGGGCTGTAATTGATGTGCCGGTCGGCAGTGGCCCGCGACTGCCAGACCAGGTTGCCGTCGCGGTCGAAGATGTAGCCCAGCAGGCCGGTATACGGCAGGTTGTAACGCTCGTCCGGCAGCAGCGTCGGCATCTGCAGTTGGCCATGCTCGATGCGCGCGGCAGAAATCAGAGTGGTCACATCCGAGGCCAACCGCTGCTCGATCGATTCCTGCAGGGCCAGGCTGAAGGCTTTCTGCAAGGCCGGCAATAGCGCCAGCATGAACAGCAGCGCCAGCACGGCGGCGGCCAACATCAGGCGTACCCGCAGGGAGCGGATCATCGGCAGCGCTCGGTGAACAGATAGCCCAGGCCGCGCACGGTGTCGATGGGTTTGAAGCCGTGCTCACCCTCAAGCTTGCGGCGCAGGCGGCCGACCAGCACCTCGATGACATTGGGGTCGCGTTCCTCGTCCCCCGGGTACAGCTGCTCCATCAGGCGCTCCTTGGCCACTACCTGCTGATGATGGCGCATGAGGTATTCGAGAATACGGTATTCATAGGCCGTCAGCGCCAGTGGGTGTTCGTCGAGGGTGGCCTGTTTGCGGTTGAGGTCGAGCACCAGGGGGCCGGCGGCGATGGTCGACTGGGTGAAACCGCTGGAGCGGCGCAGCAGGGCATTCAGGCGAGCCTCCAGCTCTTCGAACTGGAACGGCTTGACCAGGTAGTCGTCTGCACCGGCCGCCAGGCCCTCGACCTTGTCCTGCCAGTTGCCACGGGCGGTGAGGATGAGGATGGGGAAGGTCTTGTCCTGGCTGCGCAGGCGCGTGATCAGCTCCAGGCCACTGATGCCGGGCAGGCCCAGGTCGATGATGGCCAGGTCAAAGTGGTATTGCCCGGCCTGGTACAGGGCCTCTTCGGCGTCGGCGACGGCCTCGACCACATGGCCGCTTTCGCCCAGTCGGGTGTAGAGGTGATGGCGAAGCAGGGCTTCGTCCTCGACCACCAGCAGTTTCATGTGCAGCTCCTTGATTTGTATTGCCTGTGCCGGCCTCTTCGCGGCTAAGGCCGCGAAGAGGCCGGCACAGGATAACCCGGCTCGCCCGTCAGAACTTGTAGCTAGCAGCCAGGTAAGTCTGCGCACTGCTGGTCAGGCGCAGGGTGCCGTCCTTCGGCCCGCCACGCTCGCCCACTTCGGTGGCGGCATTGGTGCGCAGGTAACGGTAGCCCAGTTCGACCGAGGCTTTGTCGGTGATGTCCTGGATCACACCCGCCTGCAGGCCATAGGCATAACCGTAGTCGGTATCGCGGCTGGCACCTGGCGAGTCCTGGGTCAGCTTGGTCACGCCCAGGCTGCCACCGCCAAACAGCTTGGTGGTATCGCCCACGGGCAGGAACAGGTCATAGCTGCCCAGCAGGTTTTCCTGGCGCAGCTTGAGGCCGCTGTGGTCGCCCGAGACATTGTCGTAGGTCATGTAGTAGCGGCCTTGGTCATTGATCTTGCCCAGACGCACGCCCCAGGTGTCGTCTTTGCCGATGATGCCATCGGCGTTGAGGTGATCGGTGTTGCGCTGCAGCAGGCCGGACTTGCGAACCTTGTCGCTGGTCTGGCCGTAGGTCAGGCTGGCGAAGTTGTCGTCGGCGGCCTGGGCGGTGGTGATGCCAGCGGCGCAGACGGCCATGGCGGCAAGCAGGGTGTTGAAGGTTTTCATGGCTGGATACTCCAGTTGGGTGCGCTGTTTCGGTCTGGAAGCTAGAGTAAGCAGGGCACCCTGAACCGCGACTGAACCCTGGCTGAACACCGGCTGAACGAACTGTCTGCAAGACAAGGAGTAGTAACCATGCGTGCCCTGCTGGCCCTGACCCTGATGTGCAGCGCCGCCTTAGCCCAAGCGGCGGTACAAACCCGTGAAATCCCTTACCAGGACGCCGATGGCAACCGCCTGGTCGGCTATTACGCCTACGACGACGCCATCGAGGGCAAGCGCCCCGGCATTGTCGTGGTGCATGAATGGTGGGGGCTGAACGATTACGCCAAGCGCCGCGCCCGCGACCTGGCCGCATTGGGCTACAACGCGCTGGCCATCGACATGTATGGCGACGGTAAGCACACCGAACACCCGCAGGACGCCCAGGCGTTCATGGCTGCCGCCATGAAGGACCCGGCAGCGGCGGCAGCACGCTTCGACGCCGGCCTTGAACTGTTGAAGCTGCAACCGAATACCAACAAGCATCAACTGGGCGCTGTCGGTTACTGCTTCGGCGGCAAGGTGGTGCTCGATGCCGCGCGCCGGGGCGAGAAGCTGGACGGCGTGGTGAGCTTCCATGGCGCACTGGCCACCCAGACACCGGCAAAACCGGGCGTGGTGCGGGCCGATATCCTGATCGAGCACGGGGCGGCAGACAGCATGGTCACCCAGCAGCAGGTGGATGCGTTCAAGGCAGAAATGGAGGCGGCCAAGGTCAACTATGAATTCGTCAGTATTGAAGGCGCCAAGCACGGGTTTACCAACCCGGATGCCGACCGGTTGAGCCATGGCGAGCATGGCGGGCCGGACATTGGCTATAACAAGGCGGCGGATGAAAGCTCTTGGGCGGATATGCAGGCGTTTTTCAAGAAAGTGTTCAAGTAAAGATTGCCGGGGGCCGCTTTGCGGCCCATTGCCGGGGCAGGCACAATATGCCCCATGAACACACTCCCCGCCTGTTGCGCCCCGCTCCAGCACCACTGGCCCTTGCCCCGCCCACTACCCGGCGCATTGCTGGTCAGTTGCGCCTTTGACCCCGCCCTCCTGGCCGCCGATGACTTCCAGCGTGCCGGCATCGTGCCCAGTGCCAGCCTGCAACGCTCGGTGGCCAAGCGCCAGGCCGAGTACCTTGCCGGCCGCGTATGCGCCCGTGCTGCACTGCAACGCCTGGATGGCCGCAATTACGTGCCTGGGACCCACGAGGACCGCTCACCGATCTGGCCGGCAGGTATCCTCGGTTCGATCACCCATGGCAAAGGCTGGGCCGCCGCCGTGGTCGCGGCCCAGGGCAGTTGCCAAGGCCTGGGGCTGGATCAGGAATCCCTGCTGGATGACGAGCGCGCCGAACGGCTGATGGGCGAAATCCTTACCCCGTCCGAACTCGAACGCCTGGACCGTCGCCAGCTCGGCCTGACGGTCACCCTCACCTTCTCGCTGAAAGAAAGCCTGTTCAAGACCCTCTACCCGCTCACTCGCCAGCGCTTCTATTTCGAGCACGCCGAAGTGCTGGAATGGTCCGCCGATGGCCTGGCGCGCCTGCGCCTGCTCACCGACCTGTCGCCACAATGGCAGCACGGCGCAGAGCTGCAGGGCCAGTTCAGCCTGCAGGACGGCCACCTGCTCAGCCTGGTCAGCGCCTGACCTTTACAGAGGGGCCTGCTGGCGCGGCCAGTTCAGGCTGAAGCAGGCGCCGCCCAGCGCCTCGCTGCGCCCCACCGTGGCCCGGCCTGCGTGCCAGTAGATGATCCGCCGCACGATCGACAGGCCCAGGCCATGACCACCCGAGGCCCGTGTACGGCTGTCGTCGAGGCGGGTGAACGGGGTGAAAATACGGTCCCAGAAGCCCTCTGGGATACCTGGGCCGTCATCTTCCACATCAATCCGGCAGCGTTGCTGCCCCAGCTGGTAGCTCAGGCGCACTTCGCGCTCGGCATGGCGCATGGCATTGCCGACCAGGTTCTGCAAAGCCCGGTGCAGGTAACGCGGCTCGGCCTCGACCCAGGCGCCGTCGGCATCCGCGCCCTGGCAGTCGCCACGCACCACCCGCACCTCGGCACGCAGTGGTGCCAGCTCTTCGATCACGCGGTCGAGCAAGGCGTCCAGGTCTACCCGCTGGAACTTCAAGGCCGGCGCGCCCTGCTCCAGGCGGGCATAGGTCAGCATCTCGTCAACCAGCTTGTCGAGGTCCTGGATATCCCCGTCCATGCCCGCCAGGTGCTTGGCCCGCGCCTGTTCGGTGGTGGCGCTTTCAATCATCTCCAGGCCAAAACGCAGGCGCGCAACCGGCGTGCGCAGCTCGTGGGACACCGCCCGCACCAGCTCACGCTGCATGGTCAGCGAGCGCTGCAAGTGCTCGGCCATGCCGTTGAAGGCAGCGGCCAGGCGCCCGACCGAGTCGGCGTCACCGGCGGGAACGCGGGTGTCCAGGCTGCCTTGGGCAATGCGTGTGGCGGCAACCTCCAGGCCCGACACACGGCGCTCCAGCTGGCGCACCAGCAGGTAGACCACCAGGCCGATCAGGCACAGGCCAAGGAAGGCGATCAATATCAGCAACTGCGGCGGATACGGGTTGAGCTGGTACAACGGGCCGATCTCCAGTACCCAGGGCGAGCCTGATAGCCCCGCAAATACCCGGATAGAGTCCCCATCCCTGCCCAGCGCCATCACGGTGTCGCCCTCCTCGACCCGGCGCCGCTGGTCATCGTCCAGGCTTACCCGCTCGATGCGCTGCAGGGCGACACCAAAGCCGAAGCCTTTTTCCTGCTTGATCTGAGCCAGCCGCTGCTGCTGTTCGGTGATCGGGTAACGCACCAGCTCATCGGCCAGCAGGTACAGGGTGGCCCGCGCCAGCTGTTCGCTGATCTGTTTGATCTGCGCGACCAGCATCAGGTCCTCTTGGCCGACCTTGCGTAGCACTTGTGCCGCATGCGGGCCAGTCTTTTCTACCACCACCAGGCCACGGTACAGCCGCGCCCGCTGGCCACCGTCGAGGGTGCGCGCAGTCATGGGCTGCAACGCCAGCGGCACGCCCAGCAGGCGCTCCCAGATCAGCAGGGAGCGTTTGCGTTCGGTGTCATTCTGCTGTGCGAGGTTGTCGGCCATCAGGCTGAATGTGCCCTGGGCCAGGCCTTCGCGGTGCTGGGCGGCGCGCACTTCGTTGACCAGGTGCAGGCTGAGTATGCCAAGCAGGGCCACCAGCACCAGCACAGCCAGCATGCCGCCGTAGATTCGCAGGAAGATCGAGTTGTTCATGGCGCCTCGCCGACAAACAGGTAACCCTTGCTGCGCAGGGTCTTGATCAAGCGAGGCTGGAGTGGATCATCGCCGATCTTGGGGCGAATTTTTGAAATGCGGATGTCGATGGAACGGTCCTGGCCATCGTAGCCTACGCCGCGCAGCGCGGTGAAGATCTGCTCACGGGTCAGCACCCGGCCGGCGTTGCTGGCCAGCAGCCAGAGCAAATCGAACTCGGCGCCGGTCAGGTCGACCAGCTGTTCACCCAGGCGCGCCTCGCGCAGGCGGTTGTCGATACGCAGCGCGCCGAAGGCCAGCGCCTGGCGCTTGTTGTCCACGGTTTCGCTGCGACGCAGCAGGGCCTGGATTCGCGCCAGCAGCAGGCGTGGACGCACCGGTTTGCAGACGTAGTCGTCGGCCCCCAGGTCGAGGCCCTGGACCTGGTCGAGTTCGTCGCTGCGGGCAGTGAGCATCAGGATCGGGCCCGGGTACTGGCTGCGTACACGGCGGCAGATGCTCAGGCCGTCCTCGCCGGGCAGCATCAGGTCGAGGATGACCAGGTCGGGCTGGCCGTCGACGATGCGCCGTGCTGCCCGGGCGCCATCGCCCTCGACGCTGACCTCGAAGCCGTTGGCCTGCAAGTACTCGGCGGTGAGCTCGGCCAGGCGTTGGTCGTCTTCGACAATGAGGATGCGGGGGGTGGGATGGTCCATGGCTTAGGCCTTCGCTTGTTGTTTTTCTTCTGCCTGTGCCCGCGAAGAGGCCGGCACAGGCAACATACCCCTTTAACCAAAAGGCAACATCTGCCTCGGATACTACGTCCCGCCCCCGGCACTGCCAAGCCACTCACAGCCCCCTCGACTGAACCGTTTTTTGTGATACGGTTCGCGCCCGAAAAAAACTGCCCCGGGGCAGCAAGGCGCAGAAAAATACTGCAAACCACTTGGCACAAGGCCTACAGCGAATACCCACCATTCACACACAAAGTACGCACAAGTTATCCACAGGCGCTCGCCTTGCAAAGGCCCCAATACCGCATTATCTTGTATCCCGATCGCAGCGAACCACTAGATGTTGGGGTTCGTGCAAAATCACACACAAAAGTCAACCCGCAAAATCGAGCGATTTCCGGGCTGAACTTCAAGTGATTCCAGCAGCCAAACCGCTCCTGCGGAGGCGACCGAGGCAAGCCCTTACAGGGCCTTGTTCGGGTATGGGTGTTGCAGGCCAGGCCTGACACCCATCAGCAACAGATTTTGGGCTCAGGCCCAGAACCTTTGACTTCGGCCAGGGAGCGGCGAGCTATTGCCCTTATTCCTGAGTCTGTCCCGAAGTCGGTACGCCCGCGCGGGCGGATGCGCATGCATTGCGCATCCCCGCCGGGGCATCGAGCAAGTGGACGGAACGGTGGGCGCCCAAAAGGCGCCTGAACACTATAGAAACTGTGGAGACACCCACCCATGCAAACCGACACAACTCGCGAGAACCCGCAAGCCAAGGTGCCGCAAGCTGCCGATTCCAACCAGGATCTGGCCGCCACCGCCCCTGGCCAACTGCGCGTGATCAAGCGCAACGGCACTGTCGTCCCTTACACCGACGACAAGATCACCGTGGCCATCACCAAGGCGTTCCTCGCAGTTGAAGGCGGCACCGCTGCCGCTTCGTCGCGCATCCACGACACCGTCGCGCGCCTGACCGAGCAGGTTACCGCCACGTTCAAACGTCGCATGCCATCGGGTGGCACCATCCACATCGAAGAAATCCAGGACCAGGTCGAACTGGCCCTGATGCGCGCCGGCGAGCAGAAAGTCGCCCGTGACTACGTGATCTACCGCGACCAGCGTGCCAAAGAGCGTGCCACCCGCGCCAACACCGATGCCGTGGTCGAGCCGCACCCGTCCATCCGCATCACCCTGGCCGACGGCAGCCTGGCGCCGCTCGACATGGCCCGCCTGAACACCATCATCAGCGAAGCCTGCGAAGGCCTGGCCGAAGTCGATGGCGACCTGATCCAGCGCGAAACCCTGAAGAACCTGTACGACGGCGTGGCCATCAAGGACGTCAACACCGCCCTGGTGATGACCGCCCGTACCCTGGTTGAGCGCGAGCCGAACTACTCGTTCGTCACCGCCCGCCTGCTGATGGACACCCTGCGCGCCGAAGGCCTGGGCTTCCTGAATGTAGCCGACAGCGCCACCCACCACGAAATGGCCGACCTATACGCCAAGGCTCTGCCGGCCTATGTCGCCAAAGGTATCGAGTTCGAGCTGCTGAACCCTGCCCTGGCTGACTTCGACCTGGAAAAACTGGGCAAGGCGATCAACCACGAGCGCGACCAGCAGTTCACCTACCTGGGCCTGCAGACCCTGTACGACCGCTACTTCATCCACAAGGATGGCGTACGCTTCGAGCTGCCGCAGGTGTTCTTCATGCGTGTGGCCATGGGCCTGGCGCTGGAAGAGAAAGACAAGGAAGCCCGCGCGATCGAGTTCTACAACCTGTTGTCGTCCTTCGACTACATGGCCTCGACCCCGACCCTGTTCAACGCCGGCACCCTGCGCCCGCAGCTGTCCAGCTGCTACCTGACCACCGTGCCGGACGACCTGTCGGGCATCTACCACGCGATCCACGACAACGCCATGCTGTCGAAATTCGCCGGTGGCCTGGGCAACGACTGGACCCCTGTTCGCGCACTGGGCTCCTACATCAAGGGCACCAACGGCAAGTCCCAGGGCGTTGTACCGTTCCTGAAAGTGGTCAACGACACCGCCGTTGCCGTGAACCAGGGTGGCAAGCGCAAGGGCGCCGTATGTGCCTACCTGGAAACCTGGCACCTGGACATCGAAGAATTCATCGAGCTGCGTAAAAACACCGGTGATGACCGCCGTCGTACCCACGACATGAACACCGCCAACTGGATCCCGGACCTGTTCATGAAGCGCGTCTTCGATGACGGCAAGTGGACCCTGTTCTCGCCTTCGGAAGTGCCAGACCTGCACGACCTGACCGGCAAGGCCTTCGAAGAGCGCTACGAGTACTACGAGGCCCTGACCGAGTACAACAAGATCAAGGTGTTCAAGACCATCCAGGCCAAAGACCTGTGGCGCAAGATGCTGTCGATGCTGTTCGAGACCGGCCACCCGTGGCTGACCTTCAAGGACCCGTGCAACCTGCGTTCGCCGCAGCAGCACGTGGGCGTGGTCCACAGCTCGAACCTGTGCACCGAGATCACCCTGAACACCAACAAGGACGAGATCGCAGTCTGCAACCTGGGCTCGATCAACCTGCCGAACCACATCGTCGACGGCAAACTGGACACCGCCAAGCTGCAACGCACCGTTAACACCGCCGTGCGCATGCTCGACAACGTGATCGACATCAACTACTACTCGGTGCCGCAAGCGCGTAACTCGAACCTCAAGCACCGCCCTGTCGGCCTGGGCATCATGGGCTTCCAGGACGCTCTGTACCTGCAGCACATCGCCTACGGTTCCGATGCTGCGGTCGAGTTCGCCGACAAGTCGATGGAAGCGGTCAGCTACTTCGCCATCCAGGCTTCTTGCGACCTGGCCGATGAGCGCGGTGCGTACGAGACGTTCCAGGGCTCGCTGTGGTCCAAGGGCATCCTGCCGCTGGATTCGCAACAGATCCTGATCGAGGCCCGTGGCCAGAAGTACATCGACGTCGATTTGAACGAGACCCTGGACTGGGCTCCGGTACGTGCCCGCGTACAAAAAGGTATTCGTAACTCGAACATCATGGCCATCGCGCCAACCGCGACCATCGCCAACATCACTGGCGTTTCGCAGTCGATCGAGCCGACCTACCAGAACCTGTACGTGAAATCGAACCTGTCGGGCGAGTTCACCGTGATCAACCCGTACCTGGTCCGCGACCTGAAAGCTCGTGGCCTGTGGGACTCGGTCATGATCAACGACCTGAAGTACTACGACGGTTCGGTGCAGCAGATCGAGCGTATTCCACAAGAGCTGAAAGACCTCTACGCCACTGCGTTCGAAGTGGAAACCAAGTGGATTGTCGATGCTGCCTCGCGTCGCCAGAAGTGGATCGACCAGGCTCAGTCGCTGAACCTGTACATCGCTGGCGCTTCGGGCAAGAAGCTGGACGTGACCTACCGCATGGCCTGGTACCGTGGCCTGAAAACCACCTACTACCTCCGTGCCCTGGCCGCGACCAGCACCGAGAAGTCGACCATCAACACCGGCAAGCTCAACGCCGTTTCCAGCGGTGGCGACAGCGCCCCGGTCCAGGCAGCCGGCCCTGCGCCAGTGCCGAAGGCCTGCGCGATCGACGAGCCTGACTGCGAAGCCTGCCAGTAAGGCCTGGATGCCGCGCGGGGTGCCCAAGGGTGCCCCGCGCGGCATTTTTGTATCTGCGTCACTGAGAAGCCCTGCCCTTTTCCCGCTGCGTATACGGTTCGGTAAAAGGACTGGACCTCTCTAAAAAGGACGCAAGCCCATGGCGCGGAAAAAAGTGGTAACTCGCAAGATTGGCCGTAACGCAGAAACCGGCCGCTTCACTTCGGTCGAAGCAGCACGCAAGCAGCCCAAGACGCACATTGTCGAAACGCTGCATACCCACCGCAGCTAATGTTGCCGGGCCTCATCGCCGGCAAGCCCGCGCTGAGGCCCGTTCGGCTAACACACCCTTTGACAAAAACACCATATGATGTGCCTACAAATTTAAACTGGCACAACATATAGGTTGGCGCTACACTCTCCCCCCGTAGACGAACACAGCCATTTCGTGAACGGACGCACGCAAAACCGGTCGAAAAAGTTACCCTCGCCGGCAACACACGCGCCCCGATCGAGGGTGAATTCCGGTATACTTTGCGCCCTCTGAAAAGAGCACCATTCAATTGTCCTGGCCCCTCCCCGAGGCCTGGCCAGGTACAAGCCAGAACACATTTAGATGTTAACGAGAGTCAGCCTCTCCAAGCTGTCCATTCGCCGCTACCGGCCGTGCGTCAGGCATCACATTCTTAAAATCCAACCGGTTGCCCCAGGGCGACCCTCAAGCAGGAGCCAATCACCATGCTGAGCTGGGACGAATTCGACAAGGAAGACGGCGAAGTAGCCGCCAAAGGCAACACCCCTGCGCAGGCCACTGCCGCTGCCACCCTCGACAAGCTCGACAGCGCCGGTGGTGCCGCCGCCCTGGAAGCCCGTGCAGCCACCGCGTCTGACTCCGAAGCGGTCAAACGTGCCAAGGCCGCCCTCGACGCCCTCGACATTGCCGAAGGCCTGGCTGAGCTGGAAGGTTCCTCTGCCCGCGTTGCGGTAGACGAAAAGCGCATGATCAACTGCCGCGCCGACCTCAACCAGCTGGTGCCCTTCAAGTACGACTGGGCCTGGCAGAAGTACCTGGACGGCTGCGCCAACCACTGGATGCCGCAAGAGGTCAACATGACCGCCGACATCGCCTTGTGGAAGAGCCAGGACGGCCTGACCGAAGACGAGCGCCGCATCGTCATGCGCAACCTCGGCTTCTTCTCCACCGCCGACTCGCTGGTTGCCAACAACCTGGCCCTGGCCGTGTACCGCCTGATCACCAACCCGGAGTGCCGCCAGTACATCCTGCGCCAGGCCTTCGAAGAGGCGATCCACACCCAC